>ERZ778019.2146-NODE-2146-length-20751-cov-13.240916_pt1 | contig 20751 bp, 24 predicted proteins | sample MGYA00375749_ERZ778019 | MGnify/ENA primary metagenome ERZ778019 (study PRJEB29350, sample SAMN05389821) | bioreactor metagenome | isolation source: Ammonium sulfate bioreactor | place: South Africa: University of Cape Town | collected 2014-03-17 ... | reverse complement strand
GTGCATCATTAGAATGATTCGTTTGAATTGGTGTCATAAATATCTCTTAACTCACATTGAATGACAATGTTGATGCCACATATTTTTATTTTCACAAAAATACGACGTAATTGCAGTTATGAGTAAAAAAATAAACATTTCGTCATCGTAGAATAGACTGGGTTTTTTTCCAAAGTCTAATCTTTCCAGCTGCTATAAAAGCTATTCTGTCAGCCGATGGAAAAAATAACTCAACATGTTTTTAACTATTATAATAAGACTAATTACTACTCTTACAAGCAGTGTATATAATATTTTTATTTTTCGTAAATCCAAACCAACAGTCTATATAATCGATCCTGATCAAGCTCAAATAATATTAAAATCAACGGATTATACTCGACATAAGCCGAATCATTGGTTGATTCATACATTATCTATTGTCAATCCATTCACGATTCCCAGTACATCGTTGCTCAATGATTTCAAAAATGAAGTCAAAAATACTCTTGCTCATTGGATTAATGATAAACATTATGTGAATCTCATTGGAACAGTACGAAATTGTGTTGAATATCGACGTGCTTCTGCCTCACAAATTTGCCTATCGAAATTCGTCAAACAAGTGACATTAGACTCGTTTCTATCGGGAATATTAAATATCCGTGTTGATGAACAGTTTCTTATTGAAATTCCTGATTTGATTATCTATTTATGGAAACATCGAGATGATCAAGAAGCACATCATCGTTTACAAACATTGATTTCATCTCAAAGCGACACATTTTCCCAATCAAAATTTTGGAAACAAATTCAAACAATTCTTTCGAATCATTCGAACACAATTTCGACCATAGCTACAAATGAATTCGATGAAAAAATTCACAATTCATTGAATATCATTGTGCCTGGCTGGGAAACCATGTGGCGTGTGGTATTCTATTCTTTGCTCGAATTACTTCGACATCGAGAACTACTCGATGAACTACGAATTCAATTGAATAATCCGTCTGTATCATACAAAAACTGTCAATTACTTGAGAGAATTATCAAGGAAATTCTACGATTATATCCACCAACGAAGAACATCTATCGATACAACGAAAAAACCAACGAAAACTTTTGTATTCAGGTTCAAGCAATACATCGAAATGAGAAGATTTGGGGAGCAAACGCACTCGAATTCTATCCAGATCGATTCAAACAAAAGCTAACTGATAAGCAAAAAGATGCTTATCTGCCATTCTCAATCTCATGTCCAGCTCGACATGGTTTTGCCTATGCATTTGCTGGTGCAATTATTGCTGAGATTCTCAAGCAATATCCAAATTTGATCGTTTCAAACAATTCTTCCACTGTTTTGACTGATACCCTACTCGATATGTCGCGTGATTCTTATAAAGAACTGCTCGTAGAAATTCATTCTCAGTAAAATATATTATTTATTTTTTAAGAAGAATTAAAGTCGTATATGAGCTTACATAAGATAATCGTCGTGCATAAATCGGTAGTTTTTTTTTCCGTATATTTTTTTAAATCATAAATGCTGTTTGTCGTTCATTGTCGAAGTTTACATTTGTCACGGAAAGGCTCAACTATTTGATTTTTATTTTTGCATTTTCAATTGAAAATCAAACGTGAATCGGTAATATGTGTTTAGAAAAATAAAAATAAAAAGGTTATGAAGAAAATAAAATAATTGGAAGTGTCTATTTGTTGTGAGTTAGTTGAGAATTTTATTTATTGAGTGGTATTCCAATGAAAGCCCAGATGTTTTTTCGTTTGGTCTAATGTTTTAATATTTTGATTAACCGGTTTTGTTTCTGTATTCGATGGAGTTTGATTTTGTTTGCCACCTTGATTGTATTCATCGAAACGTTTCAATTCATCGACAACAGCCTAGAAAAACAATCGTTTTATACTACAAACTAGAAGAACTCAAGATCTACTCGTTTCATTGGATAAGTATTTCGACCGTTTTCACCCATATATCCGATGACACGTCCTGTGTAATCTTGATACTGCTGTCTTTCGATTTCGTTGGTATGTTTATCCAATTGAACTTCTTCGAGTTCATTGGCTTTTAATTCTCGTTGACGATCTTTACGTTCTTGCTACAAAATTGATGAAAGAATATCGATAAAAATGAAAATCGTATTTTCAAGATTTTTACAGCTTGTTTCAAATGTGCTTGAGAATTGGCTTGAGCATTTTGTTTACGTTGTCTATCTTTTTCTTGTTGATAGAGCATAAACAAACGATCGCTTTCTTCTTTCTTTCGAAGCATATCAGCTTCTTCTCGCTCTTCCATTTCCTTTTCTGCTTGATGTCGTTTCATCTATTTTGAAGAAAAAAATTAACTTTTCGTTTGTTTTTTTCTTAATCTCGAACTGTTTCATATCGATGTTTGTCAATCGATTCTAAGATTTTTTGAGTTCGATTGTATTTTTCTTGTTCTTCTCGTCGTTCTTTCGCTTCTCGTTGTATTTGTGCTCGGATCATTTGAGTTTCGTAATCAGCTTCAGCACGTTTCTGCAGCGAACCCAAATAGCCAATCATATAATCACGTGCATCTTGTTTTTGTCTAAATTGAAACTTAAAACAACAACTTTGACATTGATTTTCAAATTACTGAGCAGCTTGAACTTCCTTTTCTCGTCTCAAACGAGCGATTTTCTTCTTGGCTTCAGCATAAAGTCGAAGATCTTCATCTTCTTCCTAAATAAACATGAAAAAAGAAAAATATTTACAAAGAAAGAAAGCAAAACAATCAACCTCATCTAATTGTTGTTCCATTCGTTTGACTTTGCGTTTATCTTCAAGTGCAGTGTCATACATTTTTTTCACTTCTTTTTGATTGAGTTTTTTGAAATGTTCTAACTCAGCATGTTCGAGAGCATTCTGCTCGGCTAAACGACGATATTCGGCGCCTTCGAGACGATCTTGTTGTTTTTCGTCGATAGATTTCATACGGCGTTGATCCATTCTTTAAATAGAGAAATATTTAAAACACAAACAGTTAGGTTTTTATTTACTGAGCAAGTTGATATTTAGCTAAATCGGCACGATCTCTGAAAATAATCAAGGCGGTTTTGTTTATTCATGGAAATCAAAAAAAAAAGAAACCTGAGTTTTTGTTCGACTTTTTCTTTTTCGCCTTTGTCAAATTCAATTTGTGATTCCTCAAAACGTTTTTGTACATCATTTTCATCATTTTGCCGCATTTTTTCGATACGTTTCTTCATTTCAATTTGTAAATCACGTTCTTTAAGAACTTCACTAAATTGCATTGCACTCTACACATTGAAATTCGAAATAATAAATTAAATTCGAAAGGCTGAAATTTTCCGTTACATGAAATGTTCGAATACGATCGGTTTCATAGTATTGCAATTGTTTAGCTCGTTCGATTTGTGATCGACGACGTTCAGCAGCGAGTTTCTCCTCTTCAATATCTAATAACTTTCGTCGTTCTTCGTCTTGTTCTTCACGAATTCGTTTGGCTTCGAGTTTACGTTCTCGAGCACCCTTTCAAAAGTCAAACAATCGGAATATTTTCTTTTCAAGACACTTGTTTGTTTTCTTTACAATAATTGTATTTGGCCAATGTTTTGTCACAGCAGCTGATCGTTCGGCTAAGTCTTTTTTTCGTTGAAGTTCCTGTTGAATAGCATCTTTGTCACGTTGCCGACGTTCTAAATTTTCATAGATTCGACTTAGATCACTTTTGGTGATGATACACATTTGACGAAGATCCGAAGCATTTGGTAGAAGGCGTTGCTGTTCAGTTTGTTGAACAGGCAATGAAGGAACTAAAGAGATTCATAAGTTTATTTATTTTTAAAAAACTTAATAACTAAATATAAAATACCAGATCGACTCAAATGTGAACGTTTTTTAAGTTGTGTGACACTATTCTCCGGTAGTTTTGTTGATGGTATAGGCAAAGTTTTCACAACCATGATGGAGAAACCTTTTTATTTTTATATTTATATTTAAAAATGTTTTTCATACAAAATATTATCATAACGCCATGTTAATTTAATAAAAAAATCATTGCCTAAGCAACGTTCGATTGATTTCAAGATATTAAAATAAACTTTTGAATAGATATTTGAGAAAATTGATTTAGCAGAAGCAGATCTATTTTCTATATAGTTCGAGATCTATTCTACGTAGAATATTTCAAAGTGATACAGATGTCGCTCATTGTCCTTGCCGATGATCTTGTCATTGGCCTCTTTTGCTTCAAGATAATAAACAAATTGTTTGTTTCGAAATGAATGAATGAAATCCTGAAGTTTTTCTTTCCAGATATCAATTGTGTTTTTTGAAATAAGACATAAACGATGGCTTCGTCAAATGAACAAACCATCAAACAAGAACCATCGAGTTCCAATTCATCAGCGACAACAACAAAAGATATTTATGCTACAACGAAACAAGAAGAAGATGAAACATTTGAGCAATTCTATTCTGAAGTAATTTACGTCAAAACAAAAAAGACAATCAATTGAATTTATATCTTTGTTTAGGTTAAAGCAATTGAAAAACGTGATTCGGTTTTAACGTCTGAACAACAAATCAATCGACTTCTTCGACCTGGTGCTACCTATTTCAATTTAAATCCTTTCGAAGTAGACAGACCCATGGGTTTTGTTTTCCCTCGATAGTTTTATCCGTCGTTTATTTAGGTGCTTCAAATCGATCCATCGATGCCGTTCGAAGAACTTTCGAAACATTACCGACGTGTAAGTTAATTCGAACAGTTTTTCTTGGTAGTTCTTGTTGTTTTGTATGTTTCAGTTATCAATGCTTGTCCATCCGGATAAAAATCCTTCGATGCCTGAACGAGCTTCACTTGCATTTGAAGGTATGATTTCAGTTAATCTCCAATGGAAAAAAAACGTCTCATTTTGTTTTTCTTTTATCTTCTTAGCAATCAATAAAGCATATAAAATGCTCGAAGACGAAACTGAACGTAAGAAATGTCTCGAAGTCGTCGAAGAAGCTCGTGATCGTGTGGAGAAAATGGTAAGTTTCTGTTTTTTTCCTACTCACAAATCCGTACGTTCGTGTCCCTGAATTTGACATAAAAAGCAAGTGTTTTTTTGTCTGCTTTCTTTTCCCCAAACGAAGCACAAACACGACTAAAACCCGAGAGATGTTTGAGTGTCAGGCCGTTTTTTGCCCTCCTTCTAGTGTTCATTCATCGGCAAAATGTTTCATTCAATAATCCTTCATCGAATCTGGTGAGTGATTTCTTTCTTTTGATTTATATCCGTTTGAAATGATTCGAATGAGAGAAGAAAATGCCTCTAATCTCTATTTAGATTGAAGAAAAACGAACGAAATATAAAAATCAACCAATTGAAGAAGATACACCCGATGGCGTAATGAATTGTTTTTAAATGAATGATTTCAAAGAAATTCAGGTTCGGTTTTGTTCTTTTTTTTTGTAGTACAAGAAATCTCTCTGGTCGGTAACATGCAAATTATTTGCTGATATCGAACGATTACGTGTTCGAGAAGAAGCAATGAAAGCTGAAGAACGAAAACGTAAAGCTGAAGAAACCACTGAACGAGAAGAACGAGCAAAATTACGAAAAGAATGGGATAAAAACTATGAAGTAAAAACTAATCTCTTATTTTACAAGAAAAAAAAGAAACGAACTATTTGCTTTTGGTTTTTGTTTTTCAGGAAAGTCGAGAAACTCGAGTTAACAGTTGGAAAACATTTCAAACAGTTGGCAAAGCAAAAGATTCGAACAAAAGCAAACCGCCAACACTCTTCAAACCACCTAAATACAAACCAGAAGCTCGATAAATATCGTTAAAATCTAAAGACATATTCGTTTATGCTTTGTTTGTAAATAAAATAAAGAGAAAAAACCTGCAGACATACACACACACTTAAAGGAAATACAAGTCTCTGTTTCATATTCTAATCGAACACGAAAAGACTTGCAAGATTAATTGTTATATATTTCAGATCAGATATAAATTTCCTTCAAGAACAAAAACAGTACGACATTTGTCGACTCATAATAACTATGATATGGTAAGTCAAACAAATCAAGGACAGATAAGAAGTTAAAAAATGAAACATCGCTTTGATATGTGTAACTTATATATATAAATGCGTAATTATATTTATTTCTTTCTTCGTTTATGAGTTTCTTTTTCTTCTTCCACTACTGAAAATAAAATATTTCACGCGACACATTTGTGTTGAAGGTCGAACAAAGTTTTCTTCTTTTTTTTTTATTCTCCATTGTCGAAATGAATAAATGATTATTTTCTTGAAATATGATACAGGGGTGGAGGTAAATAGATGATTTATTTGACAAATTTAAACCTACGTTCTTTTTTTTATTAGCATAAAAATGACGAACAAAGAGATAGAAAATCAATATTGATTAACTGTCCCGAGATGACTAGTTTCTTGTATTTTTGTATGAGCATCATTTGCGTTCGTTTTTTTTGTTCTTTCTTCATGCATAGTAACCGTCATTCACTTGACGACAATCACACTCGCGAATCTCTCGAATGAGCTCACAATAACAAACGACAATTTCTCTCTTTCCTACTCATTTTTTCTTTCTTTCTTTCTGCTTTAATTTATAAAGTACGTTGTTTTAGCAACTAGAATATTCGACGCAGACATATACACAAAAAGAGAAGAAGAAGAAGAAAAAAGTGCATTTAAAATTTGATTTCATTTTCTATTCTAGCAAATTAGTAGTCACTGACTATTATTTTAAATAAAATCTAATTAATTATGTTCATTGCACCATCAAATCGTCGTCATGCTATTCATGTTATCTGTTTTATTATATTCATACTCGGTTTTGAAGCCATTGCCGGTGGTATAAATATCTATCCAATAAATAAACTATCATCAAATATAATTGTTTTAATATCCAATCCAATCGAATACTATGGTTTATTATTAACAATAGTTATTTATTTTATACGTTTACTATCATTGTTACCTTTGCCATTAGTTATTTGTCATACATGTGGTTTACTTTTATATAATGTTTTTCCAGAAAAACCTGAATTACATACATCGCCTTTGTTAGGTCCGAATATTCGTATACGTGTTGTAACACGTGGTGATTATCCGGATTTAGTGCATGGGAATGTTAAACGAAATTTAGAAACTTGTGCTAAAGTCGGTCTAGCTAATTTTCAAATCGAAGTTGTCACTGATAAACCATTGAATTTTCCTGTAACAACAGCTCATATTGTTCGTGAAGTTATTGTTCCAACAGATTATAAAACCAAATCCGGTGCGATGTATAAATCTCGTGCATTACAATATGCATTAGAACCTCATGTTAATCAACTATCATCGGATGATTATATTGTTCATCTAGATGAAGAAACTCTACTAACAGAAAATTCCGTTCGAGGTATTTTAAATTTTGTTAATTCGAATGAATTTGATATCGGGCAAGGTTTAATAACGTATGCAAATGAAACAATTGTTAATCATATAACAACATTAGCAGATAGTATGCGGGTTGGTGTTGATCTTGGATGTTTAAGATTCTGTTTGAAGAAATTTAATCGACCACCGTTTTTATTCAAAGGTTCGTTTGTAGTTTGTCGAGCTGGATGTGAATTGGAAGTGACGTTTGATAATGGTAAAGCCGGATCGATTGCTGAAGATACATATTTTGCAATGTTAGCCATGTCAAAAAATAAGAAATTCGGCTGGATTGAAGGAGAAATGTGGGAGAAAAGTCCATTTACGTTAACTGATTTCATTCGACAACGTAAACGATGGTTACAAGGCATTCTACTCGTTGTTCATGATCGACGTTTACCAGTTCGTGTTCGAATTTGCCTCGGTATAGCACTTTATTCTTGGGTTACATTACCAATTACATCATTGAATGTTATTCTTACACCTCTTTGTCCAATACCTTTGCATTGGTCATTGAATTTTCTGATAAATTATGTTGGAGCTGTTAACATTTATCTGTATATTATCGGGGTTATTCGATCGTTTTCATTGATACGTTTAGGTTATTTTAAATTTCTATTGAAAATTATTGGCACATTAGCAACGATACCATTCGTTGTTGTTTGCGAGATAACAGCTGTCTTATGGGGACTTTTTAGTGATAAAGGAAAATTTTATATTGTCGATAAACAATTAAAAACACCGGTTACTGTTTAAAAACAACAAAAAAACTATTCCAATGAAAAGAAGAGATACAGTTATTTATTTTATTTTTTTTTGTATCCGTATTCATACCAAACAGCAAATGATTTTGATATTATGAATGCATTCTTTTACAATCATTTAATGTGTTTTTTTTACAAGCATTAGCTTTTTTGTTTGTTTGTTTGTTTGTCAGATTATTCATTTGATATCTATTTAGAAAGAAAAGAGAAAGAAAAAAATATATGCACATAAAAAATTGACGATAAGATATTGAATTTTTCTTTAGATTGACTCTTTTTTAACTTAAATTTTGTTGTTCTGGCCTCTGTTGGAGCAAATTCTATTGTAAAAGACGATCAATCATCGTCTTCGAGTTCTGAAGGTGCTAAATCGAAATCAAGTTCAATGAGTTCATCTGAAGAAGGTAGACAACAACGCCCGAATTTCATCAAATCTATTCTTTTTTTCAATATTTCCATAGTTTCATGGATTTCATGGTTCTGCGGTCTTCGTGGAAATGAATTCTTTTGTGAAGTCGATGAAGATTACATTCAAGACAAATTTAATCTAGTAAATCGAATTGTTTCGATTGAACTGTATTGTATTTTGTTTTTGTTTTAGACGGGTCTGAACGAATTAGTACCACATTATCGACAAGCACTCGACATGATACTTGATCTTGAACCAGATGATGAAGCCGACAATCAAGATAATCCGAGTCAATCGGATCTAATCGAACAAGCTGCTGAAATGCTCTATGGTTTAATACACGTTCGATATATTCAGACGAATAATGGTATTGCTCAAATGCTTGAAAAATTCCAGAATGGTGACTTTGGTCTCTGTCCACGAATCTATTGTGATAATCAGTCTATGTTACCTGTAAATTATTTCGAAAATTAAATGAGTAGAAATGATGTTTTCTGTTTGTGTTATAAATTAGATCGGTCCATCCGATGTTGCAGGCGAAGCTATGGTTAAGCTTTATTGTCCGAAATGTATGGATGTTTATACGCCGAGAAGTTCACGACATCATCATACCGATGGAGCCTATTTCGGTACAGGTTTTCCTCATATGTTCTTTATGGTTCATCCGGAATACCGTCCGAAACGTCCAACAAATCAATTCATTGCTCGTCTCTATGGCTTTAAAATTCATCCCATGGCCTATCAATTGCAACATCTAGCTGCAGTAGATTTCAAACAACCGAATTCATCGGTTGCTACTGGATCGACAACGAGTGTATCACGTCCAATAGCCAAAGATTGATTTATTCATTCCTTTACCAGAGAAAAAAAACAATTTTTTAATGAGGTGTTATTCATACATATGCCGTGTATATGTCTTTCTTTCTTTTTGTTGAATAAGAAAATACACATTAACTTTGATTTGATACAATAAATACATTCTGCACAAATATGTGATTTACTAGAAGAACGCTACTCATTTTATTTCTCTAAGAAAAAGCGAAAGAAAATGTCAATTGTCTATTCAGTCGACGGGCGAACATAGAATTCCGTAGTGGCAAAGATTGCTATACGATTATCGATCTCTTGAATATTTTCAAAACCCGATCGTTTGTATAATTTCGGTGCTGATATTGCACCTGGACCTTGATCTGCACATTGCAAATAAAGTGTACCTGTGACACCACGTTGTTTTAAATCTTGATTCGAACAAAGTCCAACGAAATAGTTGAATAACATTCTTCCGACACCTTTCGATTGATAATTAGAATCAACAGCTATATCCGAGAAATAACCGAAGATTTCTGCATTTGTTTGCAAGAAAAACAATCGTCCAAAAGCGCTAACTGTATTCGTTATTTTATCAATAATCATAGCCGGATTAGTTGCTGAATTAATACGATTAATTGTCTCATCTAATTTCCAAAATCTAGCCCAATATGCTTCTTGATTCATGAGTTTTTGTATTTTTTCAGCTGATTGAACGATTAATTCTTTGTCAGAAATTAGTGCGAATTGTTCGAGAATATTATTCTCTGGAAAATAATTCAAATGATCCAATGTCACAGCCATCAAATTCAAAATACTATTTTGATTTTTCATTAGAGTTAAATCAACTCGTCCATCATAAATTCCTGGTAAACGTATACATACAAATGCTTTATATAATCTACCTACATGATTTTTTACAGTCGATAGAAATTGACTTAATTCGTCGGTATTATTCGGCGGTATCGATACGTGATGAAATAGAATGAGCGCACTACGATCTGGTGTATCAACAGCGAAATGACCTTCGGCTAAAGTTTTCGAATCATTGGTTTTGACTTGAATTTGTTTTGTTTCTTCATTTAATTCAACGAGAAATTTATCATTTTCGTTAGTAGTGACTTCCATGACGAAATGGCGAAGGATTACTTATCAAAACTTGACTCGTAAATGCTATAGGTTTTATGAAAATTTTGTATGATGAGTCAAGACTGGAGTCAACAATAGATGGCATTAGTATCTAACAACATATTGATATCAAGATGGTAGTTGAATGGATTATTCATTCCACCAACAGAAATCAACCTGAAGTCTCATGTGTTTACTGTCGCTCCTTCTCTCTCTCTCTCTGTGTTCTCTGAAGTTTCTCATCGACTGAAACTAAAGGAAATTTTTATTCTTTTTTTTTCTTTAGAAAAAAATCTATTATGAATAACCACAATCCTTCATCACCATTTTTTCCTAATTCATCAAATGATTATTCATTACCTTCTCAAGTACCTCCAACAGCACCACCAGTATCTTCATCGACTAATATCTTACCACGTCCAAACATGTCCGGCAAACATTGTTGGGTTTGTTTTGCCACAGATGAAGACGATTTTTCGGCTTGTTGGGTATCACCATGCCGTTGTCGTGGTACAGCAAAATGGGTGCATCAAGAATGTCTTCAAAGATGGGTCGATGAAAAACAACAAGGATCAAGCGGAGGTTCGACATTTACTTTTGTCTTTCTCTCGATTTCATTTTCGTTTTGATTTAGTTAAAGTTGCATGTCCACAGTGTAATACAGAATATATTATTGTCTATCCAAAACAAGGTGAATAAAAAAAAACTTCAACTAAAACTGATTTTTATCTTCGTCTGTTTTCTTTTAAAGGCCCGTTAGTTTACACACTTGATCTAGTTGAACGTATTTTAAACCGTTTTTGTCCATTTCTTGCTGGTGGCATACTGGTTGGATCTGTCTATTGGACAGCTGTTACTTATGGTGCAGTAACAATCATGCAAGTACGTTGGCATAAATATTTAACTGCGAGATTGAGAACAATTTGCGTTGTTGTTTTTGTTTAAAATAAGATTCTTGGACATAAAGAAGGCTTAACAGTCATGGAAAAAGCCGATCCACTATTTTTACTTATCGGTTTACCGACGATTCCGATCGTTCTCATACTCGGCCGAATGATTCGATGGGAAGATGCTGTTTTAAAGTTCTGGCGTAAACACTCAGCTAAATTACCTCTAATGAATTATTTCTTTCCCAATGGTGAAATTCAGAGAGAAACAAAAAAAAACAAAAAGGTTGAGCTTTTCTTTTTTTTTAGATTGTACGACATATTTGCCACGTGTGCCGACTGAACGTAATGGAACTTCGAATCCAGCGTCTTTGACTCGACTTATTTGTGGCGGTTTGATTTTGCCAACAATTGCCACGATTTTCGGCAAATTTATGTTTCAACGTGTTCACTCAAATTTTCAACGCACACTTTTAGTACGACGCCAAAAGTTTTTTTTTTTCTATAAAATATTCGAATTTTCGTTTCAGGGTGGAATCGCATTTATTGTTCTGAAAGGCACAGCTAAAATCTACTACAAACAAAGTCAATATATTCGTGAAGCTCATCGAGAAATTCTTAACTATGAATCAACAGCTACGAATACGTCTCATCATCATCATTATCAACAACCTCCTCCTCCCCCAGTCACTCCAACGACATCGACAGTTGATATTCATCAATTGGAAAATTCAAATGAAATTTACACCATTCCAACAGCTTCAAACTTTTAATATAAACAAAACAGAGATCGAGCCTGTGAAGAGAAAAAAGTTCTGTTCGATATGTGTATGTGTGTGTTTTTCTTCTTCAATGTATAAATCTTCTCTCGGATATTTCAATTCTTTTTTCCTTTCGAAAAAAAAAAACAAATTTATTCATGAAACAAAAAACATGCACGATGAAATGTTGTTTTTTTTTCATTTGATTTTTTTTCTATTCTTGCTTATTCTAGTTGAAAAAAAAACTAAAATCCGATTTCGGATCGTTCATCATGTCAACGAATCCTAATCATAATAGAGATAAAGTTAAAACCTATCTATTAGCTGCAAGTGGACGACGAACAATACGAAATACACCGTGGATAGATGATGTGCCATCAGAAAGTTTTACTCTACCGAAATACGAAGTAGATAGACAACAAACGATTGACAATGTCAACTATTTTTTTCTTCTCTTCCAGGTCGAAATTCTTGATAAAGTCAAACGGGAAAATACCGTTGTTTGCTTGCATAGTACGGCATCGAAAAACTTTCTTATTGTTACCATAATACGAGAATTTTCATCGGGTATTCAACGAAATTTCGATCAGAATGGTCAACGTATCGTTTGTTTATCGATGGGTAATGATTGACAATAAAAATTCATAAAAAAAAAAGATTAAATTGTATTTTAGAACAAGATCCTGTTGCCTTAGCCGAAATGATTCATCGACATTTACCAGTTGATGTCGGTTCATTTGGGATTGAACATGGCGTTTTACTTTGGAAGAAAGAACAGTGGCTACAAGAAATGCAAGTACGCTCGGTATTCGTTATGCATCCGACTGTATTCAACGAATTATTAAATCGAAATTATCTCGGTTGGAAATTGATTTCTGATTTTTGACAAATTAAATTTGCGATTTCTTTCAGAATTTTCTCATATTAAATTGCTGATCTTAGATGAATGTCATCAGGCTATACGTGATCATTCGTATGGATCGATTTTGAAACAATATAAAACTCTCTGGGAGACGAAAGATGAGAATGTTCGATTGCCTCGATTGTTTTCTCTAACAACGGCATTATTAAAAACACATTGCACGCCAATACAATTAGAAGAACGAATTGAAAATCTACAAGATTTGTTTTCGTAAGAGAGAAGAAAAATATTTAATAATTGAACAACAAGTTTTCTTTTTTTCGTTTCAATTAGTTCAAATGTTTTTACAGCAAGTGATCTCATCTGTCGACAGTCAAATCGTCCATCGAAAATTCCCAAAGAAACGATTATTGTCTGTGAAAACGATGATCAACAACAGCCAAATATAACCATTGAAATCATTCGAGTAGATTGATGAAAAAGAAAACCAAAAATTTGAATTATTTTTTTTTCAAACAAGGAACTACATGAAGCACTTGACTATCTCAATCGATTAGAACCATCATCGACATCATTATCCGACGAAAATCCATCGCCATTAACCATTCCTCGACAAGTTCTAACCGAATGTCTACGTTTAATTCATAGGCTCGGCATTTGGGCTCTACTTCGCTCGTCACTACCGATGATAACTCAATTAGAACGTCTTTCAAGTATAGCTGTCGAAGAAAATGCCAATCGATTATCATCGTCGAGCAATGTTTGCCTTTCATCAGCACGTGCTTATTCATTATTTCTCGATTGGACTTGTACGTTGCTTCGTCTCTGGCGATCACGTATTAAAACTGTTCTCGAAACTCTTGATTCTCAAACATTAATCGATAAATATACGACACCGAAACTACGTTCGTTATTCGAGATTTTAAAACGTTTTCAAACTGAAGCTACGAATCCAAATACTCGACGTTGGTCGGCAATTCTATTCGTCGATCGAAAACAGGAAACAGCCGTGCTCAATGCCATTCTAAAAGATGCGGCCAAACGTTTTGCGAGCGAATATTCATTCATTCGACCGAATTTCCTCATCGGATACTCGAATATGCAATCGACCGATGATCTCACATCGAGTCAACATATTCAGCCGATGGACAGTCGAAAACAGGTTGAGTTTTTACAACAACAAAAAAACAACGAAGATAAATAATTATTTTTTTTTAATTAGGAGGAAGTGATGCGTAAATTTCGAATGGGAGAAAATAATCTCATTGTCGCATTGAGTTCATTAGAAGAATTGAAAGACATTCCCGATTGTAATTTAGTGATTCGTTTCGATGTTCCAACGACTTATCGGTCGTATATTCAATCGAAAGTTTGTGCTGCAAAACCAATTGAATTGAAATGAAATTTGTATTTGTTTTCACTTAGGGCAAAGCACGTGCTCAACAACCGAACTTTTTTATGCTCGTTCAACGAGATGAATACGACGAATTTTTAACTAATCTCAATTCATTCAAAGGAATCGAACAAGTTCTATCCAAAGATTTTCAACTATTAAACAATCCCGTACCATCGACAACAAATAACTCCACTGAACGATCACCGAATGCAATCGAAGTGATCAATCGGTTCGATTGAATCGAAAAACTAAACAAAAAAAAACTATAAAACTCATTTTCTTCATTCAGATACTGTGCTCGTCTGCCTTGTGACGCTCTGACGACTCTCGTACCATCTTATGAAATCAAACAACATGCAGCTAATCAATACCAATGTATTCTCTCATTGCCAGTGAATTCTCCAGCTCGAACGACCATCCACGGTCCGATTCGTTCGACAATCAAACAAGCCAAACTCTCGTCTGCTAAACGTCTTTGCGAACATCTTCGTCAAGCCGGCGAATTAAACGAACATCTACTACCGGAAACACGTGAACAGTTCTATCTTCGCCATTCGATTATCGATGACGACGATGTTGTCGAATGGGGTTCGTATGTCGAACCGAATCCGAAGCCAGGATCGGTCCAACGAAAGCAATTATATACGAAAGCGATCATACCCGAAACGAATTCAACGAGTCATTCGTCAGATTTTTTTCTCTATGCAATTAACGGCGAATTAACAACGCCATTGATGCCGACAAATGATCAACAAAAATCATCGATTTTCTATACGAATCAAGCGAATTCGCATCGAATTGGCGTCCTATCAGCTAATTATCTTCTCGAAGTAAGAAAACAAACAAAACAACAGAGAACATTTTTCAATTTGTAAATTTAGATTCCAGCTTTTTCTCTCTTCTCTCGTGCCGGTGAAGAAACCTATCATCTCGAATTAATCGATAAAAATCAACGTTTTACATCTGATGAATATCGAATGCTTCAAACCGTTCACTACTACATCTTCTCGTCAGTTCTCGGTTTCGATCGACCATTAGTCAATTTCAATCCCGAACAAACTCATTCACATCTAAACATCATTCTTCTCAAACAAAATCCCACCACTAAAACCTATTCCATCGATTGGCAGCTAACGAAAGACATTATTTCATTTATTCAATCGATGTATCTACAAAAATACTCATTCGACAATCCGTACATATTCAATTCGAATGATTTCAATCAAACATGCATCGTTTTGCCGTCATACCGTCGTTCGACTCAACCGCAATACTATATCGTTAATTCAATCGATACAACGAAAAATCCTCTCTCATCATTTCCATCGGTGTCAACGATCTACAACACATTTTCATCGTATTACGAAATTAAATACGAATTAAAACTAACAAATAAAACTCAACCGTTACTCTGCGTTTCACATACATCACATCGAATGAATCAATTGATTCCACGTTACATGAATTTCAAATTAATGAAAACAACGAATCAAAATCGAAATTCCAATCGAACGAATCAACATACGAAAACAAACGGTTCGACTCATCATCATCAAGGTGTTTTTCTCATTCCGGAATTGGTTATTATTCATCCGATTAATGCACATCTATGGCAAGGTTTGATTGCCTTGCCGAGTATGCTCTATCGAATACATTGTTTGATTTTGGTCGAACAACTAAGACGAACGGTTGCGTTAGAAACAGGCGTCGGTGCAACTTGGGCACCGGATGAGGGTCTTTTTGATAAACTAGGATTCGATTGGGATGAGAAAAAAGAAGCACAATTCTCGGCTTTGTTGGATAATAATGATATATTCCTATCGGATGAACCGATTGATCCGAATTGGAATTTTGAAATCAGTGTTTGGAATGAAAATGATACGCATAATTGGACAAGTAGAATTCTTCAAACTGAAAATAAAATCAAAAACAAAAGAATCGATTTTCTTGTAGATGATTCAGCATGGTTAGAAGCAAAAGATCGATGCATTATGATCAATGCTGCCGATGTAAAACGATTGAATAATGTTTTGTTTTTTTTTGAATTTGTGTTTGTTTCAGTTCGAAGATGCAGACTTCGATGATGATCTTGATTTTGATGATGATCTGCCTATTCCTCAAACACTACCCAAAGATCATTCGATATCAAGTAAAGCTTGGCCAGTGAATTCTCAGCCGAAAGTCAATCATTCATCATCGACAACCGATGATGACGACGATGACGATGATTATGAAGATGAAAAACAATCTGTTAAAGCCTCTTTAACGGAATCGAAAGTTGCAAATTATCATATCGATTTGCCACGTTTGCATGACGATTTGAAAGCGAAATCGAAAAAATTCCTTTCGAAACTCATGGCTAATACTGAGCCAACAAATGACTCGAAAAAACAAGATGATATCGATCTATTTTCTACAACAGATGATTCAGCAGCAATCAAACCAAATATTAAAACTGAAAATTCGAATTATTTAGTCAATGTTCAAATCGAACAACCGAAACAAATTGTTCAATCATCACCAGTTATTCATTTCGAACCAACGCCCATGATCAAACGTTTATTGAACATCGAAGATGTTCTAAACGATGACGAAGAAGAAGAAGAAGAGGAAGTCGTCGTAGTAGAAGAAGAAACAAAACCATTAACTCCTTCTCAATCTCAACCAGCAGATCTCATTTATAAGATCGAAAACGGTCACGATAGTGGTATCATCGATGATTTCATCGATCCATTGAATATCAATCTCGATTTCGAATATCTACCTGAATCTCATCCAGGTCCATCGCCGGCTTTACTTCTCCAAGCATTGACATTATCAAATGCCGGAGATGGTTTCGATTTAGAACGTTTAGAAACCGTCGGCGATTCATTTCTCAAACAAGCAGTGACCGTTTACATCTATTGTACATATACGAACGTTCACGAAGGCAAATTGAGTTTTTTTCGTTCGAAAATCGTCTCGAATTACAATTTATACAAACTGGGCAAACGAAAACTACTCGGCGAATATTTAATCAGTACAAAATTCGAACCATTCGAAAATTGGATACCGCCGTTGTTTACATCGGGTTCGCCGACTGAATATGGGCTTTTATCGAGTTCAGGCGTAGAATTATGGACGAAATCCGAGTCGACAACAAATGTCGATTGGATCGAATTATTAGAACGTCGTGAACAGAAAAAATTAGCCAAACTAAATCAACAATCAACATCCATCGATGTTCCTCCTCCTTCGCTTTCTCTTCCTGCTCAATCGTCAATAACCATGATCAACAACGATCCACAATGGACACCATCCTATGATCGACGTACTCAACATTTAATATCAGATAAAAGCATAGCCGATGCTGTTGAAGCGCTCATTGGCGCGTATCTCATTGCAAGTGGCCCGAAAGCAGCCTTGAGATTCATGGCATGGTTAGGCATACGAATCTTTCCCAAACTTCGACTTGAAGATGGAACTGAAATGACCGGTGAACTGCCTCCACTACCATCTCCTGTTGATTATTCCAATCCACAAGTTTTATCGACAATTGATTCCTACAATTTCGATCGTTTCGAACAATTGATTGGCTATCGTTTTCATCAACGTGCTTATCTCATTCAAGCATTTACTCATGCTTCTTATTCATACAATACAATTACTGATTGTTATCAACGTTTAGAATTCCTCGGCGATGCCGTACTTGATTACGTCATAACACGTTATCTCTACGAACATCCGAAACGTCATTCACCGGGCGAATTAACCGATCTTCGTTCGGCTCTTGTCAATAACAATATTTTCGCGTACATCGCTGTCAAATACGATTTTCACAAATATTTTCGTTGTCATTCCAATGAACTATTTCTCCTCATTGATAAATTCGTTCAAGCACAGAAAGATAAATCGTCATGGTACGGTTTCGATGAATGCAATCTTGGCGATGATGATGATGAAAATGATGAGTTTTTCTATTACGATTTTTTAACTTCATCAGCATCGAATAATAAAGATACGTACAGTTCGACTGTGCCCTGTTCAATCGATGATGAACAACAACTATCGAATTCACATGACGAACAAGATGATGATCCAACAACGACACATGAGTCCGATGAATGGGAAGAAACTGAAGTACCGAAATGTCTCGGTGATATATTCGAATCGGTTGCTGGTGCTATTTTTCTCGATTCAAACAAATCTTTTAATACAGTTTGGAAAATTTACTATCGAATGTTGAAACCGTTTATCGAGAAATTTACAACGAAAGTGCCGAAATCACCGATTCGAGAATTACTTGAACTTGAACCTGAAACAGTGAAATTCGAAAAACCTGAACGATTGCTTGACGGTCGAATACGTGTAACAGTTGAAATTATTGGCAAAGGACGATTTAAAGGCGTGGGACGAAACTATCGAATAGCCAAGAATGCAGCAGCTAAATGTGCGCTCAAAAATCTACGACGTCTTGATTGAAATTGCATTCGTTTTCTCAGATATTGTTATTATTATTCGATTTAAATGCAATAGATTGAACGGTGTATGACGAGGCAATTTATCCGCATTTAATTATTTCTTACTGATAAAAAGTGTATTCTATGTTGTTTTCTTTTATTAAGTTCTTATTTATATAACAAAAAAGACTTCCGCGGAGTATATCCATTCATTTGTTTTTTTTTCTGTGATTTCTTGCTTTTTTTATTTCTTATATACAAAAAATAAACCCGAGAACGGTGACAGTTATATTGTTCAAACGGGCGACTTTATTTTTACTGCTATTTAAACCGAGAGAATTCGTAGTGATGAATTTAAAAACTCATTCCTCCAAGATGTTCTACTGTTTTCGCCAATTATAGACGGTTTTATGAAAGGAATTGCAATATGGGACTATTCGAATGAACTATTTCAATCGATGATATCAAAAATAAAAACTCATTTATATCGTTGTATAAGCCAGATTGGTGGAAACAAGCCAGTATGAAAACGTACTTCAGCATCAGAAACTTTTAAATATTTTCTGTCTATCGGATTGTCCGAAAATTTTGTGTGACTATATTCTCTATATTGCAAGCAAGAAATAAATGGTTATAGACTTCTAAAATCTCTCGCTAGGCGAAAGCATTAAAACTGTTGACATTTCCTATGGTAAGCTTTAATTCTGAATCCGAATCCGCTATTAGGTTTTCATGAAAATGAGTTTTAGTAATGCTCGTAATTATAAATGTAGAATTTATGGATGATTCAAATATTATACAACTCATGTGTTCAACGTGATTTCGTATTTTGTAAAATTTCTTTAAATTTGTTGAAGGATTGGCGTTATTGAATCGCTTGATATTTGGCAGATGAAAAACAAGTGATAGTGATTGGGAGGCTGTTCAATCTTTATTGTGATAAAATTTACTTTAATTCTCATTGAAACAAAGGGAGCTATGACATATTCCGACTGAAGCGAATGATTTTAGAAATTTTTGCTGTTTGTTATGGTTTAATACGAAAGAGCAATGTTCATTGATTTGAAAAGAAATGAAAATCAAACAATATTGTCTAATTAGAGCAAAACCTTTTTCAAAAACACATTAATTTAGATTTTATATTGCAAATGCTTTATTTGGCTTCCATTTTACCAAATTTCATCGAATTCTTTTTATGACGAATCTTTTATTTATTCTATTACCGATATCGACTCCAATTAATCTTATTGGCAATTTAATTAGTTTATTAAGGAAACGACAACTATGTATTTCAATGTTTAATCAACTGACTTACGTCGTAATTTCTTGACTATAGGTCACAATGTGTGCATCCGTATCAAGTCTAAAGAAACGAGATAGTCGCGATCCGCATACATTCTTCGACCTGAACTAATATCGAATTATACTTCTTTCATTCGATTATGTTTGATACTTAATTATTGTTATACATCAATATCCATTATTAGCAATTTCCATACAGTAGAGTGCATACGTACGATCCCGAAAATCTACGATAACATGTGCTGTACGAGAAAGAAATATCCCTTTACTTGATAATGCATTTAAATATACTAACGGATGCCAAGAATCAATAATTTTAGGCCACTCAATATACTTTTCCAAAAACAACAATATAGCTTCTATTTTTCATCAATCACTCGACCATTAAAATACCTGGATGGAATTGAGACAATAAACTATACATACCGCAAAATTATCATATATTTATCAAATATCAAAGCAAAAACACCATCAATTTTCTTATTTATCTTGCAAAATTATATCATCTGACAAAGTGCTGCTCTATTCACAATAAATCTCTGCTCTCACAATTTTCAACTTAACAATACTGCTATCACTATC
>ERZ778019.2135-NODE-2135-length-20901-cov-9.913844_pt1 | contig 20901 bp, 14 predicted proteins | sample MGYA00375749_ERZ778019 | MGnify/ENA primary metagenome ERZ778019 (study PRJEB29350, sample SAMN05389821) | bioreactor metagenome | isolation source: Ammonium sulfate bioreactor | place: South Africa: University of Cape Town | collected 2014-03-17 ... | reverse complement strand
TAATAATTTTATTCGTTTTATAGCTCTACATAGCAAATATTGACAATGAGAAAACGGTGAATGACGCATTTTTATCACATTTTCTGATATTATTCGGATTTATTCTTTTATCCTATTATTGGTCTTTACGAATGACATTACTCATTAGTTTGATTTACGGTAGTTGGATGTATATTGATCGATTTACAGATGTTCAAGAAGGACGATGGTCGAATAGATTACGTCGATCAGTTTTTTGGTCAATGATTGTTAATTATTTTCCAATAAGATTAATTAAAACTGAAGATCTTGATACAAATCGAAATTATATTTTTGGTTATCATCCCCATGGTGCATTCACTTTCGGTGGACTCAATTTCATAACAGAAGCAACACATTTTTCAACTCTATTTCCTAGTATTCGTCCGCATGTAATGAGTCTTCGTTATGGATTTCTCATTCCAATCGTACGTGAACTATATCTATACTTGGGTAATCTATAAAATCATCATCTGAAGGGTGTTTTGTTATTTATTCTAGGCGGATGTCGTGTCTCACGAGAGAGTTGTCAATATTTCTTAGATGGTACATCTGGTCAGAGTAATGCTGTTATTATTGTGACTGGTGGGATGCGAGAATTGTATTTAGCAGAATATGAAACAATGATATTCTATTTAAAAAATAGGAAAGGTTTTGTACGATTAGCATTAGAAAACGGGTTAGTAAATGCATGTAATTAATTAGAATGAATAGAAAAGAAGAAAAAATGTGAATTATAGGGCATCATTAGTACCGGTTATATCATTTGGAGAAAATGAACATTTTCGATCGTATAAGAATTGGATTTCAAATCGATGGATGTGGGGACGATCAATTGTTGGTTGTCTACCTCTTCGTCATCCTGTAACGACTGTTGGTATGATACGATTTTCTTTCACACTACGTAAATAATTACTATTCTATCTCATTCTATTAGTTGGTAAACCGATTCATGTCAACAAAATCATTGATCCATCTCAAACAGATATCGATCAAGTTCATGGTCAATATCTTCAAGCAGTTGAACAGTTGTATAATACAAACAAAGCTAAATATGATCTTGAACATGTGAAATTACAATTAGTTTAGATTGTTTTTAACCTCGGACAAAACTATTTGAAGACACAATATTATTTTCTTTATTATTTAACAATTGTGACAAAGAAACCCTTCGAGTATCTCAGTTAGTGTTGTTTTAAGTTACTTGTTGCATAAGTTGTCCATCCCTGTTGTTTGAAATGAATTTGTACATTGATAATATCAGTTTTGTTAATGAATTGAACTTGTTCAGTAAGTAAAAGATTAAATAGATCATTGAGAAATAAATTCATTTCTACTTTTGATACAAGCAATGATCGCATCAATGCCGAAGATAAACTATGACGAAATGCATGTTCAATGGGACAAACATGTTTGCATATATCAACTATTATATCTTTATTCTCGAAATTTTTCGTTATTCGAATCCATGATGGTCCTTCACTAAAATGATCTTCACCACCTCCTGAAATTCCATTCAGTAAAGGAAATTCTCTTGCTAAACTTGTTAATTGATTTTCATCGATAATATAATCATGAGTGAATTGACAACGATCTAAAGCAAACATTGGAATCCATGAAAATGGCCATCCTTCATATTTAAATATCAAAGTTAATATATGAGCAACAATAATAATTATCAATCCACCAATAATCAACCAATCAACAAAATTTATTTGCTGAATTATCATCGATGGTAATGGTGCACCTATCATGGCCCCATAGCACACACATTGACTGATAAAATTTGGTGTTTGAATAATTAAAACTCCAAAATGAAATAAACATGCCACAATGGAAAGATAAAATCGAACTGATTGAAGAAAAAGTGCAGTAATTGAAATTATTTCCATGAATAGAGTTAGAATTGATAAAACTGCTACTAATAAAGGTGTGTTAATAATAAAGATACGCAACGAATGTCGAAAATTTCGTAGCACAAAATAACTTTCAATTGCTGGACCAGCTAAATAAAATGAGAGTGTACCAGGTAACACCCATCGGATGCCTGTAAGACGTAATTTAGTAACTGCTCCGCCAAACAAAGAGTATATACAAATAATTTGAATGAATTTCGATGCAAAACCACTATTAAATAAGATAGAATTTGGTTCGAAATTATAATAATCATTAATATAGTAATTGATTAGAAAATCTATGCTAAACTTTCCAAATTTAGCAAATATCAAAGCTAATAAAGTCCATGTAGGAACATACCAACGATGAGAAACACCTATTTTTCCAATTCCAATATATGTTGTCGAAAGAATAAAAGCAGATAAGCCAGTTATTAGTCGCGCAAAAATACCTCCAAAGCCAAATATACAACATATCCAGGATATTTTACAAATCCAAGCAAGAATTTTTAGACAAGAATAATTATGAAAAATAATGAAATAACTAGAGAATTTATTTTGTACACACCAAAATAATGGATGAATCTTTTGAAAAAGTAAATGAGCATAGAATGGAGAATCACCAGGCGATACTAGAAATTTTGCAATATAACAATCAAAAAATAAATAACCATAAATTGTTATTCTTGTTAAATCAGAAATGATTGGACCATCATTAAGAAAGAAATCAACTATTTTATTACTTAACATTTTCTTGAAATAGACAAAAGAATATTGAGTGCAACGAAATTATACGTGTAGATCATATTCACTGATATTTGCGTTCTATTTCGCAAACGAATTTTGATAACGGTTTAAAAATAATCTATTTCGTCGCTCTTCTACCGAGTATAAAGTTACAAAGTCAATATTTATTAATATTTTATTTGCAAAATGAAATCAATATAATCTTCTCGAATAATACAAAAAAAAGAAAATGTTTATTTAAAAATCTTTGGTAGCACAGTAGAGATAGACTGCAGCATCATGGAGAGCTTCAGGTGTATAATAGTGAAGGAGATCGTTTTTCCAAAAGTCCCAGGATTCAGAATCGATTAATTTTGGAACAGGACGATCAAGAAGAGTAATTGGTGTACCTGATTCGTAGTGTTCAGCAATCCATTGAACAGCTTTAAGAATACCATTCGATTCAACATCTAATATACATTGACATAAAGCTGCTGATGGTTTTGGTTGAAGTTCAGAAACTTCTTTTTGAATACGAAGCCATAAATCCCACATGTGAAATTTATGAACAATTCGTTCGGTTGATGACCAATGAGCACCGAGACCATCGTCCGATTTGCCGATCATCGATAGAATCTGAAAATAAAATATATAGATAGAAAAAATCAAAGTATAATAACTAACTTTGTCAATCATATTCATAGTAAAGTCGTAATAATCCGATGGAAGTGGATCATTTGGAGCATTCATGAGTACTTTGATGCCATCGGCAGCATGAAGATTATGATTAACTGTTGGAATATTGTTGTGTTCGTTGGCTCGTGGATTAAAGAGTTGTAGGCCTTGTACGGTCATTGAATGAATGGCATGTGCAATGCTCTCGTTCATATTTGATGAAAGACCGCCGATACGCCATTGTATTGCACATCGATTATGTAGACCACCATGGACTACAGCTACCAATAAAAGTATAATTCCAATGAATTTATTCATAATTTAACTGATGAAAAAATAAGAAATGAAACATCCATTTATATACATCTCGAATAGATAATAACAACGTAATAAAAATCCAGATAGAACAATTAGAATGTATACACAGTTAAATTGCGTTGTTCTATTTATTTTAATAGTTCTCTTATCAATATATCTTGATAATAATTTTCATTTCTCAGATATAAAGAGTAAAAAATTTTTCTATTCTGCATTATCTTTTACGTTTTTGCTTTTTTTCTAAGGCTATAGATGTTATTCATCATTCTTATATATTTTATTACTTTTGTGAACAGCAAACCAATCCCTCAAAACAAAGAATATGTTGTCAAGAAAAAAGTGATCAATACACCAGTAAATTGTTTCTTTCTTGACATGTACTTTCTTAAAGAATGAAATCTTCTTTCGATAGGACGCACCAGCACCTGTAGCTCCATTCAATCAAGCAATTCAAATCAATTACATGTTATATCTTACTGGACAAATTGGTTTGGATCCCAAAACTGGTAAAATGATATCAGATGATGTACGTGATCAAACACAACAAGTTTTACGCAATCTTCAAGCCGTCTTAACAGCTGCCGGTTCATCAACTGATCAACTTGCACATTGTTTTATAATGTTGGCAAATATTCAAGAAGATTATGAAACAGTAAATCAAATTTATTCGCAATGGTTTACATCATCGGAATTCTATCCAGCTCGATCTTCAATTGGTGCTGCCAAACTACCATTTGAAGCCAAAGTTGCAATTGAATGTCAAGCTTATACAACACAAGAAATTGAATAAAACATTATAAAAAAAAAAAAAAACTTTCGAATAATAGTTTGTTCATCTATGGACGATATTGTGAACGCATAATTTTGTCTATTTCTTCATGAATTTCGTTCGCAGTTGGCTTTTTTAATTTTGTCCATCGTAAGAATTTGTTAAACATATAAGAATAAACTTCAACTGGTTGATTCTTATTTTTTTTCTTTCGAACTGATCGAAAACTATTGTTCATAATCGAAACAAACATTCCCATGCAAAGAAAAACAATCAAAATCATAAATAAACTAAAGCAAAACGGTACAAGCAATGAATCAATTTCGAATAATTCTTTGACGTCAAATTTTGATAAAGACATTTCGAATAGCATTTGTGCTGTTGTTATGAATGTTGCATAAGATCGAATTTGTGAAGAAAATAAAAGATAAAATAAACAAACAAATGCTAGAAAAATAAAAAAGAACATTAAAACGAAATGTCCAAGATCATTCAATGAATGTTTAAGAGTTTGATTAAATAAATTTAAACGTTGATTAAATCGACAAAGATGATAAAATTGAATTGTACCAAAAAAACAACAAAAACCAAATAGACAAGTTAATAAATCATTGACATAAGCAATAAGCTGTAGATTAATATAGATATAACCCTTTGTTTGTTTGAATAACTGACTGATTCTTTGTGATTCTTTGTATCGCCAAATATAAAGAGCAACAGCTGTCCAAGAACAGATGATAATACTCAATTGAACATAGGACCAAAATTGAGAAAAATATTTCCTTTTCAAATTGAACAAAGATCGAATTTGAATCCACACGAAACAAAGAATAATAAACATATAAATGATCAGACAAATCAATTGATAAAGAGATGTAAATGATAGAAAATTCATTGGTTCAATTTGTAATTGAGATTGAATAAAACCTGTTGAGAAAAATTCTGTAACAAAAGTGAGCGAAGTAAATAATTGCAGATTTGGATTGTATAAATTCAATTGAATAAAAATTGCTCTTGTTTTACTATCAATCCAATTTAATCGACGTAATCGACTAAGATTACTTTGAAGAGCCGATAAACTTCCACGAAATTCATAAGAATATTGGTATTGAAATGCTTTGAGAATTGTTGATGAATAATCTTCTTCGTCTTTTTCCTTTTCAGTTATCCATTTCGGATAAAAAGTTCGTTTTTCTTCATTTGAAAACGAATAATCATAGTGACAATTGTCGATCAATTTTTGATGAGAACATAGCTCAGTTCGAACTCTCAATTGTCTCATAGTTGCCCATCCAATCAATCGATTTGTTTTATCATTGATATAACCCGATAAATTTCTTGGTACATATCCATTATACCATTGTTGTGCTCTTAAATTCTTGGTCAAATCATTTTCTAACCAATTCCAATATTGATTCACTGTCGATAAATGTTGATTAAATTTAAAAAACTTACGTAGATGTTTAACTTGATGAAATGCATTTTCATTTCGATTTGGATAGACAATTAGACAAAGTAGAAGAAAAAAGATCGTATAAATGATTGTTTGACGAACAATGGACCACATATGAACATCTTGCATGCGTTGTAGTCGTGCAAGTGTTAATTGTTTTTTAATAAAACGATCTTCATAGAGTCGACGTTGTTGAATAGATACTGAATCGGTTTTATTATTATTCGAATTCGATTCTAGTTCAATTGTATTTTCAATAAGATACTCTTGAGCTTCTTGATCAACATTATTGTTATTAGTACGACGATGTCGAAAGAAGAATGTGGAAAAAATCGTTAGACAAAAGATTTTCATTGGTTGCGTTAAACAGATCGATGAAAAAAGTCCAGTCACAATCGATATTAACCAGTCTTGACTTTTTCGATCGCCAAGTTGAATAGCACGTGCAATGATGAAGAATATCGATATTAGAATGATGAGAAATGAAAGAGTATAGGCAATGAAAATACACCACCATGGAAATGTTAATCGAACTTTATGTGCTAGAGTTTCATGGTGTCGAGTTCGAATTCTTCGAAAGAATTGAATTACAAACAGACTGATGAACAATGAAATGAACTCAATGATGATTCCAATAAGAATCTGTTGTAATGGAATTGAAAACGGACCCAATTGATATCGATGAATGTTAATTTGTTGATTTAAATCATAGTAGAGAATATTGAACAACATCGATATGAATAATAAAACAAAACAGCAAGTACATCGTTGTGTACGTCTGAATTGATTCGATGGTGGAGAGGAAAAAATTGAAAACCACAGATGTTTATCAGCTATTTTGTGATAAGTTTTCTTTGATAGAATATAGGCAAATTGTTCCTTTTCCGATTCATTTGCAACGGGAAAAACACGTTCGATTTGTCCATCATCTTTCTCCACAGCAAACCATTTTTGTGCAATAAAATAGCAAGTTTTCATCGTTTGTAAATCTCGAACGATGATATACTTGAGAAACCAGGATGTTTTCGATCGTTGACCACTATTATCATGCCAAATATGAAGATAATTCAATGAACCGAGAGACTTTCGAACTGACATAAGAAACGAATTGATTTGACCTCGTTGAAATATCTTTCGATTTGAACTGGAAAATGTTCGAATCGATGTGTGATCTTGATCACCATTAAGAATAAAATGAACTTTTGAATCCGTTCCTGAATCTTGTCTTTGACCGGTAAAAACAAGAATTTGATAATAATACTGATCATCTCGATGATTATCAGTCAATGATATGACTTCAAGTTTTTCGATATTCTGTCGGTCTTTTCGACGAGCATAGATCATCAATAGAATATAGAACACAACAAGAACAATAACTGTTGAATAGATTGTTTTATTTCGATGAAAATCCGCATGAGCAAAGATAAAATTGAAATCGATCATTACGGGTAAGAATTGTAGACCGCCAGCGAGTGTTTTTGCATGTTTTGAATAGCAATGAGTTTGATGAAGATTTGTCAATTGACCAACTTGCAATCCATCGGATTTCCATTGATAAACTTCATTTAAATAATAACAACCCGAAGCATAGACTCGTAGGTGATAGTTTGTTTCTCGTATACCAAAGATAAGAAATCGATGACCTCGGGTTTGTTGATTGTCGATCATATAAGTGAAATTCGAAGTTCGATTGAATAGAGTCCATCCATCGATATGTTTCATTGAACTATTGTAAATGGGCAATTGATCGAATCTGTAGATAAGGAAATAGGAGGAATTGGAATTCGATGGTTGTATTTCGAAATGAATAGAAATCGGAAGATCCTTGGTGATATTTAAATAATAGAGTCGAAATGAAGTGCTATTTTCGAAAATCATTGGAGGTATTTCAAAATTTCGATCACGTGGTATAACAAATTCGATTGGTGTTGAAAACGAAGTTTCAATTTCATGTTCATTGAGAATTGACAATGAAATCGATCGAGAATAATTAGTCATGATTGTATTCAATCGAGATTGTCCATAGACAGCCATTGGTGTCATGATTGATCGGAGTAAAATCGTTTGACTAAGATTTAAATTCGAAATGAAATTGTTTGGAAATATGATCCGTCCATTTTCTGGTAGTTGTATTGTTTTACTGAGCAAATTCTTTGCATAGAGTATTTCTAATGACATGAAAACTTGAGGAGTATCGATTATAAATTGTTGATCCAAGTTTAAATGTAATTTTACTGATGAAGTCAAGAGAGAAATCATATTAGTTATTTTCTCATTGAATTGATCGGCAAGTTTCTTTTGAAAATAGAAAATCTTTCCTTTTTGTAAAGTATTCCATGAGAAATCATCGCCATCAGCGAATAAATTTGGATTAGCCCATTCAAGTTCAAGATCCGTATCGTAATCTTGAGGAAATTCTGTTGCACTAATTGAATCTTTTTCGAGAACTTCTGTTCGTTGTTGTAATGGTCCATTAACAGCACTCAACATATTCGATGCACATTGAACAAGTTGAGTAACAATGATTTCAACATCTTCAAATGGTAATTTATTTAACCATGAATGCAATTGTTGAGTAAATTGAAAACATTTGTTAAAAGCAAATGTTAAAGTTGCTCGTGTTAGTTGATTCGTTGCATTTGTCAATTGAACAAATGCAAAAGATTGAAGTTTCAAACTATTTACTGATGTAATGGTTAGATTAGCAAGAAAATTGATCGATGAATGATTTATCCAAATAAATTGATTGATCAATTGACAAATTGTATTTTGATTTTCACTCTCAAACAATTGAAGTTTATTCTCGACAGATGATTGTTGAATGACAGTAACAGGTGAGAGATGAAATTGAGTAATACTATCGAATGTATCACGAATATCAATAACGAAATTGAGATTCTCACCAACAGGTAATCGAACTCTAAATGATGGTACTGGTGAAAATGCGATGATCTGTTTGGATATTGTGTACAATGAATAATCTTTGATAGTCTCATTAGTTTTCCAATTGAAACAAGTGACACGAAATAAAGTATTTGTAGTTCCATTTGTTGGATTGATTTGACATGAGCCTGCTGAAGGTGGTGGATTGATTTCGAAAATAAATGCACTTGTACTATTAATTGATCCAAATGAATAGATAACTTCAAATTTCCAAAGAGTTTCATTGGAATAGTGATCGAATAGATTCTTAGTTATTGTAAATCTGCTTGTATTACGTCCGTAAAACCAATTCATTGGATCAGCTGAAATCCAAATAGTGGAATTTATTTTTCCGAAGTAAATATTCCAAATAATTCTGTCAGGATTTGAACATTGATTAACACAAAAAGAATACAATGCTAATTGTGTTGTTGGATTCAATTTAGATCGACATAAAGACTCAATGACACACCTAAGATATATTACATCATATAAATAAATTTCACAAGGAAAAACACGTCTTACCCAATAGCAATCATTGGTGGAGTTCCATCATGAATTTCGACAATTGCATAATTAATCAAAACAAGTGAAGTATTTCGACGATTTGATATTTGAACAAGAAATTGATATGTGTTACCTAATTGAAATGAATCAGAAAAAATTGTCAACGACGAGTTTTCGAAGTCATTGTATTGAAAAACATTTGATTGATTATTTAAACAGGAATTGATCGATGAAAATGATTCATTTGCATCATAGATTCGACAGAAATATTCATAGGACCAATCCTATTTAGCGAAATACAAAATAGACAAATATGTTTGCAAAGAAGATATAAAAACATACACTAGCATTGAACGGATAACCATCAGGATCAATTGAATAATTTCCTGGATTAAAAGTAAGATTTTGTTGATGGCCACTTGTAATCACTGATGTTCCTAACGGAACGAGATTTACTAGAATACCTGATGGGCTGATTTCAACATAAACTGATGCTGAATTTGTTAAACTTGAATAATCAATCATTGTTACAGTTAATTCTACTTGATATATTCCATACGGCAATGTATTCAATGGAAGATATAAATCACTACCAGCCATGATCAGTTTTTTATTGAAATAGGAATTTTGTGTCAAATAGTTTCTAATCGACCATTTTTTCAGTGCTGATAATGATTCATTACAATTCAATTTTATTTCAGACAAAATATAAAAATCTTGATTTCGATGATGTCGGTATGCTGTCGTTGGTGAATTAGATTGAGGAATTAATTCGATTGTTAGATATGAACAATCTGAACAAGAACACACAATTTCACTTTTATTTTTGCTCGCATATCATTATTTACTTTCATTATTCATAAATTCTGTTGTGGTCATTATTGAAGTTGTCGTTTCTATTTCTTATTGTTTGAAAATTTCAATACAAAATTTACGCAAATGAATTACTCTCTAACTTACCACAATCATTATTTCTAAGAACTTTTTGTACTCGATGGTTGTTTTGATCCGTAACATAAATGTTTCCATAACTATCGAATGATATACTGTTAGGAACAATAAGTTGATGAGATCCGGAACCATGACCAAAACATCCAAATATACAACGAAAACCATGCTTATCCGAACCATATATACGATGATGGCTACAATCGACGATGAAAATATATCCATCTCCATCAAGAATAACATCTGTTGGAAAACCAAGTGTAATAGTTGCTGGTGATGATCCTCGTCCCGCTACGGTTGTTCCATTGAGTTGACCAAGACCAACTCGAAATAATTGAATTCGACCATTGAATTGATCAGCTACATACAAATCGAGATTGATATTAACAAAAATTCCATAAGGTCTATCAAGTATATCCGATTCAGATCCGTTCACACCTGTTCCAGCGACAACTGTTATTGTATTCGTTGTATCATTCAACCATTTTCTAACAACTTGATGTTCAGAAAACAATGAACAGTACAAATTATCATAAATATCAATAAAAAGACCACGACATTCCGATGGAACATACATAGCAGTCGTCCATGTGCCTGTTTCTGCTATCCATTTATCAACGCGACCATTAGATACCCCATTATCAACATAAATATCATCATTATTTGCCACAAAAATTGCATGTGGAACATGTAAACTACCAGAAATTCTTTTTGGTGGTTGGGTACTACTAGCATTATCCCAAATCACTATTTTACCAATACGTGTACCAGGTTCTTTACGGAGTGCATAAATTGTATTTTTTGAATTGATAAAAACCTTAGTGGGATATGTGTCCACTATACTTTCGTTAGCATGAGTTGTTGCATTTTCCTTCCAAGTTGTATTGGGACAGAATCGTGGTTGATTAAATGAAAATGCTAGAAGAAAAAAACAAAATCTTATCTGTACAATAATGATTTACATACCAATAATGCTATTAACAAGAAGAAAACCGATTCCAATTTCAATCATCATTCTAATGTTTTGATTTATAAAGAGAAAAATACAAGAAGTAGATTCCAACCTACAATGTTGATATAGAATGTGGTTTAGTTTTTTACCCAATTAAATATACTTTGAAATCACATACTACGCATAAATATATGATGAAATGGTGATCATTCGCTCACTTCATTTAACAAGTGATAAACACTTGTTGATTTTTTTCCCATCATGGGAAAGAAAGAGCCAAACCGCCTCCTCTCCTTGTGCTCTTTTTTGTATTCCGAAGGTTATTATTGTTTTCTATTTTATGCTTATTGACAGAAAATGCCTCTGACTATTTCAGTGTAGATGATAGATAATTGTCAAATATTTATTTATGGATTAAGACGCAAGTGTTGTCGAATTAATGTTCGATATCGACTGAGAGTTCTTTTAAATTCTTTTTTGTAAAATTTTGATGGCGAAACAAATATAACGAATGTTACCATTGACGGAACAAATGAAATCAAATATAAAATCATGTATAACCAAGCATCATTCGATGATTTCATACATTCAGAGACAAACGGTAGGATTAAACGTGGTAATGCAAGAATAACTAGAACAATGGGCGCAATAAGTAAATGTTTATGTTCGATAAATTGCTCACGAATAATTTGAGAATATGATCGATTTTTATAAATACGTAATCGTTGACGAGATTTCATTGTTATTAATATAATTGCTGATATAAAATTTATTGTAAATGGAATAAGAAAATGAAATATTTGCATATAAGAATTATATTGCCGAAGAAACTTCGATGGATAACTAATAATACACCATATTCGTTTGATTTCATCGTTATCCTCATTTCTTTCGTCGATCAATCGACGATAAAGTGAATCTTGAATTGATGTACCAATAAGAAGAATCAAAAGAATAATGATCATATATTTAGCTATTCGTCGACTGTGTTTCTTATTGAAATGAGTTTGTTTCATTACTGTAAATGTTCGTTCGACTGCAATACAAGCAGTTAACCATTGATCAAAATGAAGACATATTCGCAATAAAAAATCCAATGAAGAACATTGAATTTCCAAAAATAAACGATTTGTTATCATTTTCATTTGTGCACTTAAAAGAATTGAAAATTTTAATATCATTAAAATACTTACTAATATTGTTATTATTGATGAACATAATAAATAAATACCACAACCAACTTCACGTATGACTTTATTTTGAAATGTTATAAATGAGAGACAACCATCAATTAAACCAGCAACAACAAAAACAATCGTCAATATTAAACTAAATATAACAATAGGTGATTGTTGAGAAATACTTAAATCTGGCTCAATATGATAACCTAAAATAGCATCCAATGATAAACCAAATTCACTTGTACTAAATTGACAACGTGCTCCATAGTAACACGATTGACATAAACAAGTCGATCGTTTTGGACAAGCTTTCTCATCTTGAAAACATTGACCATCATTTTCACATTCACTTTGTCCAAAACAATTCAATTTCATTTGATGATCGAATCGAAAACAATTTGATAAACGTTTACCGTGGAAAAAATAACAGAAACACAAATGCATTTCATCATGAAAACATGATACATTTTGACATGGTAAATGATAGAATTTTATTCGACGAACAATATGTAATTCAGATAATGTTCTATTGAATAATTCATTTATATTTGGACAACGATCCGATGAACGAACTTGTTTATGAATTATTACTGATCGATTCGAACTATTTTTAATATCAATTAAATAATACTTTTTTCCTTCGAGTTCAATAAATAAAAGATCATATGATTCATGCCAAAAAATAACTGCTAAATTATCATTTTGATTAACTATTCCATATGTAGTTGATCTTCGAACAGGTTTATACTTGTCTTCATTTATAAAATGGCCAAATAATATTGGCGAAACAATGATATCTTTTTCAAAAGATAATATCAATTTTGTATCGTTTTTTTCACATTCCAATCCACTGAAACCTTTCGGACAAATACATACATAGTTTTTCTGAAAGAATGTATCATAAGGTAATGAAATACATTGTCCACCATTTTTACATATTGGATTATCTTTACTTTCACATTCAGAATAATTTAATAAACATCGAGAACCAAATGTATACATTGAACAAGCACATATTGGCCGATTAGTATTAGCTAATTGACCAATACATCGTGAATTAGAATTAGATGAACATGTACAATTCTGTTTAATTGTACAGTATTCTCCTGACCAATCTTCATCACAATAGCAAAACGATGGCTTAGATGGACCATTGTTATAACGAACACATTTTCCATGAACACATTTTTTATCTGAACAAGTACGATTTTGATCATTTATCGATGGAATATCGACAATATATATCAAACGATGAACAGGTAAAAATAAAAAGTCAATTGGATATAATGTACTACCACGATAAGTTAATGATCTTTTTTCATAGAAATTTATTTGAATCGAATAATTTTTTGTTTGATCTCTCGATCGATTTCCATAGAGTAAATATAAATCAAATACAGTTCGACATTGATCAATTGGTAGATACGATAGTTTTTCATATGAATGAATAATTGATGGATTATTTGAGTCAATTAAGAAAATAATTATTTCAAATAATGTTTTCCATGAATCGGAAAAGGCTTGAAATCGAATTGATAGACTAACACGTTGATTTTGATACTGACATCGTGAACCATAATACATTGGTGGGCAAAGACATGTTCGTTGAAATAAATCGTTTTCTATAACATATAAATCAATACCACGATGACAATTTGATTGATCTAATTGACGTTTTTTATTCGATAAAGCTAAAGCATTTTGATCAGGCACCGATATAATCATTGGATTGATTCGAAAATATTTACCAGACGCATGCAGAGAATTTCTGATTTGAAGATATTCACATAATAAAGTTTCAATAGCAGATCGATTAATCTGAGCTCCTGGAGGATATCGTTCACAGTCATAAGAAAATGAATGACTGTATGTACAGAACTGTTCATCACTGCTATCCGTACATTGTGCTATTCCATCGCATATATTCGACAAATTCAAACATAGATCTGAAGATTTTTGTTTACAATAAAATTTGTATTGCATACGGTTTTGAGAATTAATTCGACAAGATGACAATTCATCCATACCACCAATACAATTGATTTTTCCATCATTGATTCGTTGAAAAGGTAAACAGATTAATTGATTTGTTTCAATTGATCCACATGGGAATTCTTGAGACGAACAGTTCGATAAATGATACGAATGACATCCTAGTTCATCAATTCCATTTGGACAATTCCATATGTCATTACAACGTGTATAAACATTATTACATTCCCATTGTTCACAATCTGCTTCATCAGTGAAATTCTCAAAATTATCATACACTGAAATTAAATCAATAACTCGATCACAAGTTATTTGAAATAATACATCATTTTTTTTATAATCACTTTCTACATATTCATCTTCACATATACCATTTTCATTAACACCACAATCACATTTACTATTTTTAATTAAAGTATGATGAATATATTTATTTGATAGTTGACATTTGAAATATTGATTCAGTGTTTGTTCATTTAATATGGAATGATTGATTAATTTCATATTTTCATCATCTGAATAAGGACAATCAATGACATGATCAAGTAAATGATACATAGATATGCATTTATTTGAATTCATACATTGATGAACATTTGTTTGATTACATAAAACAGATGTAAAATTCCAAGGATGATGATATTTTGCAAGCGTTCGATATAAATAATCGATAATTTTAATATTGGAATAATCATATCCAAATAAGTCATCTGTTTCTGTTGTTTGATTAATAAAAACATCCGAATTTATACAAGTCATATTTTTGAAAAATTCTGTTGAAAAATTAGAAAAATATCTATGATAATATTTGTTTGTATAACATATGTAAGGATTCTTAATAAAGGAATCTGATGAAAAATTATTCGAATACATAAAAATAAAATCAATAAGAAACGAACGACTCGGATAAATGATCATTGATGGACAGGTTCTATTGACAATATCAATATATTCATTGATTGGACACGAATGACCTAGATAATCACAATAAGATTTAAGCGTATAGAAAACATGTCGTAATGCCAATGAACAATTCAAAGAAGTAGATGAATCTTCATGTGAAAATAGAATATTTTTTAATTCAAATGTACGATCGTTGTGACAAGAACTTGTAAATGAATCATATGCACATCGTCTCTCTTCATAAAAAATATCTGGAATGCTTCTAGAGTTATAAATTTGGTTAGATGCATCAGCTAAACTCCACGGATCAAGACAACTAGTAAGAATCGTATAAGGTAAACCTACTAACATAATACATTGTCCATTTTTACAACGATATTCATCTTGTTTACATTGATTGATTTCTAATTGCCAACAATCGTTTTCATCGATGCCATTATTACGACAATCAATTTTTCCATCACAAATTTCAGTCCAATCTAAACATGCTGGTAAAGGACCACGATCACATTCTAAATGTGTATAACATGTTATATCATTCGGTATATATGTACTACGATATGGAGCATAAAAGTCATTCATTATTCTCCATAAAGATAATGATCGATTATCAGAAGTTAAATAATAAAATTGATACTGACATTTGAAACCAAATCTGGGCCATGTACAATTGTAAAATATTTTATTTGCTAATATTGAATCATTGATTGATTTTGATAATTGATTTAAATACAATTGATAATGTTCAGCAATATCCATCGATGCATACCAATCATATAAATGTTTACTTGTGATATTTTTTAATGCAAGTTGTGCAAAAGTCCATTGTTCACCTTTATATGTTATATTCGTATTAGATTTTGTTGAAAATTCATTCATACAGTACCATAATATACTATATGGCATGCCAAAACCATAATTAATCAAATGTAAACAATTATATTGTAAATCATTACTATGATCATTTATTTCATTTGTATAATAAAAGTTAACTTGTGATCCAACGATTTTCATAGAAAGTAGAAGAACAAAACACAATTGAGACCTTTTACCATCCAACATTTTGCATAAAATGAATGTGATTTCAAAAAAATATGATGGATCGTTCTTCTATTTTTTTCTATTTCACCAAAAAACAAATATGTATATAATGGATGAGATCTCATATACAACACAAAATGTCTACAAAGTCATTTTGCCTTAGAGTTCAGAAGATTCTATCCGAATCAGGATTAGTTGGTGTCATTGTTTGATTTGCTGCAGAATTCAATGGTGCAATTCTCATTCTTTGAGGACGCTGAAATCGAGATAAATGCAGTAGTTTAAGAAGTTCTTTTCGGAATTCGTATGACGAAAGTGTAAATGCAAAGAAAGATAAACCAGGATAAATATAAATGAAATTAACCGCCAATGAATTGATAAAACTTTCGATTGTCTGTCGATCAGTTGATTTGACTGCGTTTTGTGTTATTGCTACATAGATTGCATTTGGTGCATATAGAACTGTTGATATAAAATAAAGTAATAATTTCGTTAATAATACAAATAGAACTTTTTTATCTCGTATTACATCTCGATTAGGTACGGTGAGTTGTAAATTTTGACGTTGTTTTTGACGTTTTTTCAAATTATAAAAAATTAATAAAGCAATAGTAAACATCGATACGGGAATTAGAATTGAAATTGTCACTATTACATATATACTATTGTATGTTGATGCTAATACATGAAATAATCCGCAAGAATTTCCAACAATATCAAGAAAAATAATCATATGAATAGCAATTAAATAACAAAATATGATGACTATAGGAATTATTCGATGAACTACTGTCAATGTACCAAATTTTCTTATGTAAATATTTTGTGAACTAACAGCATAACGATCAAAACAAGCAAGAAGCAAATAAAATCGAGTCATTTGAAGACTTGTATGCGTAAAATATCCTTGCATTTTACAAAATACTAAAGAATAACTTCCTGGATAAACATAATTTAATGAATAAAATGTCGGAATCATTCCAAATGATAAAGAAACAAGATTAGCACATGATGCAGCAAAAAAATCTATCAAGAAATAGAAATCGTTTTAATTTTTAATCGAAAAAAAAAACAAACAAACTTTCCACATACATGCACAACATGATGTACGTCTTAATTTTCGACGAGAGAAAAGTATAATATTTAATATTGATCCGATAATACCGAATGCGAATATAAACGATAGAAAATAACGAATTATACCTAGGCGAATATTTGTTAATGTTGCTGCAAGAGACATTTTTTTTAGTACAATGTACTTTCTTCAACATTATGTTTTTTTTCACTTTATATACATGTAATTAATTAATTAATTAATAACCAGATATAAGAACGTGACTGATGTTATACTAATTTAAAATAATTTTCTTAGAATATAATTGTTTGGAACGGTGGGACGGTGTTATAACAGCATGACGTCCAGTTGCATGAACGTGTCATGCAAAAGATTTTTTTTAAATATAACTAAAAGACAGATGCAAATACCATACTTTGTCAAGAATTTTTTTCCACTCTATGAGTCATTCTATACCTGAGATTGGAAAAAGTAATAGTTCTTATCACTATGTTCTAAAGGTTAACTGCAAAGAAAAGGACGCATGATTTCTGAGTAATTACATGCATATTTATTCAATTTAAAAGCTTTCATTTCGCTACAAACGTATAGTATAACAACGGCAAAAGTTATGGAAGAATCTTTAAACTCCGAACGTTTTTATATCAATGGTCGATTACAAATAGTACTCGATCTGGAAATTGGTTATATGGATGATTTTATTACTCTTGTATTTCTTCTCGGGCATCCATTAGTGAATTTAAAAGCGATTACCATTGTTCCTGGTACACCTGATGAAATTGGTTTTCTTCGACATGTACTTGCGATCTTCAATCGTGCTGATATACCTTTGGGTGTATTTGATATGAATGCTAAGTCAATTGTTTCTGCATTTGATTACAAAGTATATTATTCAACAGAAATAAAAGAATCTCGAGAAGCATCCGATGCTTGTGATATTCTTTTAACTCATTGCGATGAAAATACAATTCTTGTATGCGGAGGGCCACTAACCAATGTTAGTAAAGCCATTCAAACTGGCAAGTTTCGATTAGGTCGATTAGTTGTACAAGGTGGATTTGCAGGTGATAATATTGTTCCTCCAAATAAACGTATCGATAAATTAAATGGTCTACTAACAAGTACAGCATTCAATTTGGATAGTAATGTCCAGTCGGCTTTGAATGTATTACAAGACAAGACTATTAAAGAGAAATTTTTTGTTTCAAAAAATGTTTGTCATCGAGTACATTACAATCGAGATATGCACAAACAACTCGAACCAATTAAAGACAAAAGTTTGTCACTAAAAGAAATCTATCGTATTATGTCGATTTATTTGGATTCAATTAATATTGATGGAGAAATATTTCATGATCCTTTAACAGCTTGTTGTGCAATTGATCCAACGATTGGTGAATGGCGAGATGTTGAACTATATTTTGACGAACAAGTCAAAGAATGGGGATCAAGAATAGTAGAATATCCAAACGTAAAGATTACTGTGGATTATAATCATAGCAGTTTTCTAAACACTCTTTTTGCTTATTGATAACATATTTTTCGGAGAGATGTCTGTCAATTAGAACGAATTTGATTATTCTCTTTCTCGTAGAGAAGAGTCATACAAAAAGAAATTTGTTCAGAGTATTTCTATGCCAGAAAAAGAAAACGGATTTTTATGCTTGTAAGGGCTATGTTCTGTTCAAATTCTATTGTGTACATAGTGTTTTTTTTATCGAATCGAACATAACTTTCGTCCTAACAACCATACTTGAAAACCATAAAAAGGATCGTTCGAGAAAAAATCTCTCGTATAATTTGTTCTTTCCTGTTCCACTACTGCGTCCAATAACGTTGGCCATGTTTTTTTATTCAATAGCTCTATTAAATATTCACGATTACCCCATAATCCTACATGTAGATCAAAAGATCGTTATGAAAGTCTAGTATTGACACTTACCGAGATCAAGAATTTTTCATCCAATTTCAAGGAACATAGTAACAAGCCCCATTGGAGTGTGTAGCTATAGAAATGTAATGGGAGCATGTGTGGAACGTTGTATATTGGTACGCTGACAAATATATGACCATTACATTTTGTATTATCGTAAAGGCTCTGTAGAACAAAATGCCCGTTATGAATATGTTCAAATCTTTGTTGAATATTCCAAAAATCGATTTTCTTATCATCTTCGATATGCAGCACATACAAATCGGCGTTTTGACTATCGGAACCATTTGCTCCTTCTTTATAAGTGAAATATATTTTGCTTGTTGAACAATTGATGTAAACATCTTCCGGATCAGGACCATTAATACTTGCAAACCTATCACATATAATGTTGTGTTTCCGTATCCAATACTGAAAATCTCTCATAATAATGAATCTCTCATATGACCTTATTTTGTTAGCGTTTTCCAAAGTAACATCTGTGGGCAATAATCGATTTATGTTTTCTCGAGTGATATTACGAAAAGTTTGCAAATACGTTTCGTTAATTCGAGATTTTATTTCAGTTTCATAGATGGAATTTAGCTCTGCATCCGAGAAAATACGTCCAGGAACATCTGCTGATCTTCTAGACTGCGAAATTCTACAAATGGATACACTCTGATTTCTATATTTTGAATATAACTAAACCATAACCATAATGCCTATAATTCCAAATAAGAAAATTTTACGCACCTGAAATAGAAAATTTATGACCCAGTTATTCGAACGCACAAATATGCTTAATAAATCCTACGGTCTGTGAGTGCATTTTCCCAATAGAAGTATTTTTTACTTTTCGTAATCTAATCATCTTCGAATGTCTCACAAGTGAACGTGTTCGTGTAATTGCGTTTAGATTGAGATAATGATGTATAGCAAATAATTAATCCGTCGAGTGTTTGTTTGGATTTTATAAAAGATTGAAACAGAGCGTACAGCAAATCTTTACCCTATTCGTACTATAACTTGTTATCAACCGAAGAAGGATGTGCGCGCGTTCGCTCTCTTCCTAATCAATCATTTTTAATATACGTTACGTAAGAATATCGTTGACCTCGATAATACATCACTCTATTGGGGGGTTTAACGATCGATTACAAAAGCAATGTCAATTTTTCGTTACGAACTGTTACGTTTATGAATGATTGTCTTTGTCAACGATTACTCGAATCAAGGATTGTTCTTGTTATATCGGATTTATCTTTTTCTGACCGGAAATATCTGCAATTATAGCTGGTACACTAATAATACTTTTATTGATCGAACATACTTTTAAAAAAACGTTTTCTATAAATTTTCCCTTCGTCCTGGTAGCTCCGATCAATGCCAATATTCTGATATCCTAAACCGATGTTCTTTTGAACTGACATGGACACATACACAAACTATTCGCTTTCAACTACGTAGAGTAAACCGAAGATAGTGCGTATCAACAATTGTCTAAGGCAACTATAGAGTTTTACTTTCGATATATCGTAAGTATTTTGTCTCACGTCAGTAAAGTTAGCACCAGATTCGAGTTTTTTGTGGAAGGATTCGCTTGTATATTTG
>ERZ778019.2132-NODE-2132-length-20943-cov-11.977116_pt1 | contig 20943 bp, 18 predicted proteins | sample MGYA00375749_ERZ778019 | MGnify/ENA primary metagenome ERZ778019 (study PRJEB29350, sample SAMN05389821) | bioreactor metagenome | isolation source: Ammonium sulfate bioreactor | place: South Africa: University of Cape Town | collected 2014-03-17 ... | reverse complement strand
GATCCTTTGATTCTCTGCCCCACGTATAAGAAGCACCAAAAAAACGGATTAAATCTCCATCATAACTAGCATTTCGATATTCGAATGATGAACAAATAAATCTCGGAAACTTTGAGTGCCGATTCTCTTGAAAGTGTTGTTCTTTTTTTTAATATACTCTTTTAAATTATCGTTTATTGTGTACTTTATTTTTTAAGATAACAACTTTATCATAACGATGAACTTGAAACCAAACAAATACAGTTGATTTAAACGAACTGAATTCCGAGCAAGTGAATTGATGCCAACTAGCCACTGGAGTGAATCCATTTTTGACTATTAATTTTGTTGACGCATCATTAGAATACGGCCAAAAAGTGACACAAGTGCATAGACCTTCAGTACTTAGTTTTTTTGCTATCGAAATTAGATGTGTACCGATTCCTAAACGATAATAATTTGGATTGACACCTATTTGTTCGATATAATGAATCTTTGGAGATGATATGAAATGTGTCCATTGCTCATGAGTAATTACAGTTTCATCGAGTGTAAATTGACCATCTTTAGAACTAATATGTTCGGTAAGATGATTGACTGATGTTAAAAGTAAATAACCAGCTAGTTTGTTGTTTTTCTGATCGACAACACAAATCAAAAAAGATTCATTCGACGATAACAATTCTTTTAAATGATTCAATGACCACGAAAAAATAAGAAATCCTTGGTTTAAATCATCTTTCAAATTCTTCCATAATAATTTCTGTTGACATTCAATGACTAGTTCACATATACGATCGATTTGTCGATGAGCAATATTCACTACATAACTAATCAAAGTATCGTTTAGTATTTCTTTATTAATTAAACCTTCTATTGTTTCATTTTGAAATAGATCAACAACGGAAACCATGACTGATATGAAAAGAAAGATTTTATTTATGATTCTTATCTTAGAACAGTAAAAATATATCTAAAAATTTCGATAGACGTCAGTAGTTTCAAGTTCGAAAATTGTATGAATTATTGTTCCAAGTTCGAGTGCAGCTTTAACTAATTGAATTGTCGAATAATGCATTGCTGAAATGGCAATAAAAATCGATTCAGCTTGATCACTCTGAGCAAATGGAACGAATGTTAATAGTTCTTCTCCTCGTTCGGATTTTTCAATATAAAACTCATTCAAACGATCCAATGCTTGTTGATGTTCATTTTGAAATCGAATAACTGTTTCATGAAGTTCAACTAAACTTTGTTGATCTTTTCTAAGATCACCTCGAATTAATTTCGTTTTATTCTTGTCTTTTCGTTTGTTGTCGATACATTGTATTCGACTCCAACGATAGTATGTCGTTTGTGTCAATGTAAAATACGAAATCCATAAATCAACACAATTACTCATTTGTCGACCGAGTGCAACTAATTCTTCGTGAAGATCCGGTAGAAATCGACCGCCAGCTGCATTCAAACGAAGCTCTTCGACTTGTTTCTTATCGTTCATTGAATATTCATCCATTTGAACTAACTAAATATAAACATAGAACAAGAAAAATTGACAAATGTGTAAACCTACTGCTGCATGCAAGTTATGCATCATTCGAAAAACATCTAATTCTTGTTGAACGAGAGCTTTATATTTACTCGATGAAAATCCGTAATTAAACCACCAGAACGATGGTTCTAATGATGCACAATCGACTAATTTTCGTTGAGAATTAATCAATTGATTGAAATATTTTCGATGACGAGCAACGTTATATTTAACTTCTTCGGTTACTTCGAAACTATCTGAATGTGGCTGATGCTCAAAGAATTGATCGTAGACAGAATGAATCGATACAACGGCACGTCGACATGTTTTCAATGTATTTTGAATATTAACTTTCAATAAATCAGCGGCAAATATTGGAAAAACTAAAATAGATAAAACCGCGCCGAGACCAATGCCGATAATTGCTTCTTGAATTCGAAGAAGAACATAATTTCCTTGCCGATAAACATCACCGTATAATCGACCGAGATTAATAACAATCGGTGTTGATGCAGCAATCGTTGCTGTATGATCCCATGTTGGAATTAATCTCAAATATCCGAATAGAAGCAGCCAAGGGACGAGCAGGACGAAAATTTGATGAACAATTTCGCCGACTGCTTTGTAAATTGCATAGGCACACATTGAACCTAGAAGAGTGCCGATTAATCGCATTTTCATTGTTGTAAACGCTCCGCCGACAGTATCGCCTTGTGTCATGCAAAGACCGAAGAGAATCCATTGACCATTGGCAAATAGATTGGCAAGACGAGGAATCATAACAAAGATTGAACCGACGCCAATGATAAGTGTACTTTTGAGTGCAGATAAAATTCTTGGTCGATCGAATTTAATTTTGAAATAATTCTTTAGAAAATTTCGTTCGTTCTTCTCTTTCGTTTTCGATGATTTAGATTTAGGAAAAACGACTGATACTTTGGTCAAAATTCGAACAATTGAATTTAATTGAAAAAAGAAGAATGTATGTGCAAGATGATCTTCTGATTTCGTTTTGATTTTAGTTTCGATTACTCTTCGAATGAATTGCAATCGAACTTGTGTATATGCGGCATTTAATGATTCCATAGCTTGATGAAGATTATTCAAAAGCTCAAGAAATTCATCACATGTTACGGTTGATGGCGATACGAATGCATTGATAACCTTCGATTGACATGAAAGGAATTCAGTTATATGTAAATGAAGCTCATCAACTAAATTATTATGATAATAATTAAATGAACATTGTTTAACCATTGATTGTAAAGAGCAAACATGAAACATGAATTTTGTAATTAAATCTTCTTGTTCATCGATAGTTAAATCGATGATATGCTGTCGTTTTCGATTGACAAGATTTTGTAATAAACGTGATGGTTCTAAACGTGCGTCGAGTAATCTCGCTCGCATGCCGTACATTGTCTCACGTAAACGTCGTTCGATCATCGATGATTGTTCGAGAAGAATCTTTGCATCCATACGATCCTTACGTAGAAATGCATGAAGTACAATTGTTTGCATTTGATTGAGATGTTTGAGACAATAATTAACACGATTTTCGATATCAAATGTAGCAAAAAGTGGAAAAACAAGTAAGGAAACGAGAAGTGCAACTAACATGCCAAGAATAATGCTAGCTAGTAATTCGAAAATAAATGTCGATCGAACCGGTTCTTGATTAATAATTGTAACGAAAAATATCGAATTAAACCAAAGAGCAAGTTTTCGAGATTGTAGCTGAAGAAAATATCAAAAATTAATTTTTTAAAATTAAATTAATACACATTTTATACGTATGATACCTTTTGAGATTTGTACGAAATATAAAATGACGAAAGAAGTAATAAGACTTCTCCGGCAATATAATGTTGATAGGATAGGCCAAGTCTTTGTACGACATATAGAAAGATTGACAACGGTGTAAGAACAAATGTTACATGTAGAGTATTTGCAAGAGTCATTCCAAATGTTTCGTGAATAGATAAAACAGCTTGATTGGCTATCATATATGTTTGTCCTACGTATTGTTGTAATGGTGTGCCATAGCCGATATAACCACTGAGAAGAAATGTAATCACTAGTCGAATAGCAAATTGTAGACGACGAGTGAATGCTGAATGTAGATAAATCGAAGACGATTCAGCATGATGATAATTAAAATAAAATCGAAGAATTAAACGAAAAAATAAAGAAATAGACATTCGATAGAAGAAAAAAACAGTTGTTCGTGTATGAAGGTTATGAAAAAAAGCGGATTGGTCTCAAATGTAACGGCAGCATACGTTATAGGCGCGGTATTTTTTCAATTTATCGAGGTCGATTATTAACAGAACAGAAAAAAAAATCCGAGTTATACAATTCGTCTACTATATTTGCTGAAGTAATTTTTTTTTCTCGTTGTCATTGTTCGTCAAGTTAAAAATATGACAAAGCAAAGATAAAGCAAATGGTTTTTTTCACCTATAAAAGCGCTTGAGAAATGTACGCACGCATGTCAAATTTAACTCATATTTAAAAAAATGATGCAGCAATATTTAATCTGCTTATCTTTGTAAGTATTGAGACCCACATATTCAGTTTTAGTATACTATAGATTGCTTGTTTTAGGATTCTTAGTACTACTATTGGTAAGAAATTGATTTTCGAATTCAAATGATATATTGTTCATGTGTTTTTAGGACAACGATTTTATAAAGATCCGAGTGAATGTATGAATTATTTGGCTAGAATATAATTTAAATGTATATTTTGTTTTCTAGGTCCAGGTAATTTGAAATGGAAAACTACAGCAACAACAGTTATGGGCCATGGGCCAGGTTTAAAACCCGATCAACTGACATTTCCACAAGGTTTATTTATCGAACCTGAAACACAGATTTTATACGTAGCTGATGTTTCGAATAATCGAGTTCAAAAGGTATATCCCGATGGTCGAATCGAAATCGCAGCCGGTCAATTGAATGGAACTGCAGGTTCGACAGCAGACACATTGAATGGACCACGAGATGTATTCGCTGATGAACATGAAAATGTTTATATAGCCGATTGGGGTAATCAACGAGTTCAATTCTGGCAAAAAGATGCCAAATCTGGACAAACTGTTGCTGGAAATGGAATCGATGGAAGATCATTAACTGAAGTTAGTTATCCAATAGGTGTGTCGGTTGATTCAAAAAATAATGTCATCGTTGCCGAATATCAAAATCAACGAATAACTCAATGGGCACAACCATACAGTCGTCAAACATCCGCAGGAACAGTTATTGGTGTAAGTTAAATATTATTTTGTAGATATATGAACATTCAAATCGATGCTATTTTAGGGCGGAAATCATCCAAGTGGATTCTACTACGACGAACTAAATAATATTTTATACATTGCTAATGAAGAAACAAGTGTGATTATTCAATGGTTTATCGGTGATTATGAACCACATAATGTCTATGCTGGAATTCCGAATCGACCTGGAAATAGTTCTGCACAACTCAATCAACCACAAGGTGTTACCATGGATAAATATGGTAATCTATACATAGTTGATTGTGATAATCATCGTATTCAACTCTTTTGTCCTGATGCTGTTTTTGGTTTCACAATTGCCGGAACTGGATCGAGTGGAAAGAGCAGTTCGGAATTAAGTTATCCACGTGGTGTTGCTCTTGATGCGGATTTGAATTTATATGTAACTGATACATATAATCAACGTATTCAAAAATTTGAAAGAATCCAATAAAATAAAGAAACGATTTTATTTTCAACACAATAAATATGCATTAAGAAAAAAAAACAAAAAAATTTAAGTTATTTTATTCTCATGAATTTTTGAACTCGGCCATTAAATGTGTCTGAAACGTACAAATTGAGGTCTGCATCGAGAACAATATCACTTGGGTCATTCAGTTCAGTAGCACCATGACCACTTGCACCTGTTCCAGCGATTGTTTGTGCAAAAACTGCATTTGGACAGAAGAATTGTATACGATTATTTTGCGAATCAGCAACATATAAATTGTCATATTTATCTAAAGTGATACCGTCTTGAAAGAAAAGTTGTGCTGAACTATTTCCAGCTCGGCCTGGAATACCAGCGTAGATGTTTCGAGGTTCATAATCACCGATATACCATTGAGTAACTGAATACGAATCATGATTGGATATGTAAAATATTTGATTAGCTTCATCGTAATACAAACCCATTGGTTCGTTCAATTGATAAGGTGCAAATCCTGCTCCATTACCTCCCTGAAAATGATAATATTATATTTTTTAGTAAAAGAAGAAGAATGAACTCACAGCCACAATTTGAATATTTGATCTATTCGAAGATGAAATCGATGGCCATTTAGTAATACGTTCATTTTGTGTATCAATAACGATGATATTTTTCTGTGAATCCAAAACAACACGACCAGGATATCGAAATTGATTCAATGCATCGCCCGGATTTCCATCTCCAGCTACAGTTCGTCCACTTTTAGCATTCTTCTCCCAATATTGTACTCGATGATTACTCCAATCAGCAATATAAATATTTTCATTTTCATCGGCAAATGCATGCACTGGATTTCCAAGTGTACTATCCGTTGATCCTCCAGTTCCATCTGCTTGTCCAGCTGCTGTTTCAACTTGACCATTCGAATACAATTTCAAAATACGATTATTTCCTCCATCGGCAACATATAATATTTCTTTTTTCACATCGAAATATAATCCCAAAGGAAATCTCAACTCTTTTATTCCTGAAGTAGCATGATCCAAAATTGTTATTCCGGTTTTATTCCATTTCAAATCGCCTATACAATATCGAATAAATATAAACGTAGATAAACGTAAATCTCTTACAAGTATCGGTAATTGTTGGAAATGAATGAATCGAAGCAATAAGAGTTCTGAACGAAAAGAGAACGATGAAATAAACTAAACAAACATTGTTTCTATGACTTACGCGAACAGATAAACAATCGAGCGCAATGTCATTTTATTTGCTTTGTAACTGCTCTAGTTTTGAAGAGAAAAAAAAACGAAAGTAATGAAACATCGTCATTTTCACATCATTTTAAACCCGATGCTTTCTGCGCTTATCAAAATGCAATATCATCCCGGCTTAGCACAAAATTTTATTTGAAATAGATAAAGAACGAAATCAAATGTTTTCTTTTATTTTGTTCGCTATTCTTTCAAATCGTTGTATACGACTGTTAAGTGTATCGACAACATACAGATTTAATACTTGATCAAAAGCAATATCACTCGGTCCATTCAAATGTGCATCTGAATTCCCAGGTGCACCTTGTCCTGCAATAGTAATACCAGTTTTTGAATAGAGACAAAATCGTTGAATACGATTGTTCTGCGAATCGGCAACGTACAAATTTTTATCGGAATCGAGAATGATTCCTCTCGGATTATCCAATTGAACGTTCGATGAACCATGAACACCAATAACACCAGCAACAATTCGATGTGCATGCGTACTACCTTTGATCCATTCGAATACGGAATGGGATTGTTGATTTGCTATGTACAGAGTACTGTCGGATTCACTATAGTAGAGACCACTGGGTGAATCGAGTTGAGTTAAATTCAAACCCGCACCATGACCACCAGCTATAATCGTTCCTACGGATTTACTTGGATCATAAGGAAATGACCAGAGAACAATACGTTGATTATTTGTATCTGCAATGATAAGATCTTTTGTTGACGTAATCATAATTCGACTTGGATAACTCAGTTCATTGAGTAATGGTCCTCGAGTCGAATTTCCTGCTACAGTTTGTCCAGTTTGACCGTCTTTTTCAAAGTATACAACTCGTTGATTGTTCGAATCGACGACGAAAATATTCTCGCTCTCATCAGCTATGACATCTTGTGGACGAGAAAGATTTTGATTGGCACTAACAGCAGTCACGATCGTCCCGTTTGGATATCGTTTTTGTATTCGATTATTACCCGTATCAGCAACATAGATAATCTGTGAATTTGGTTCAATAAAAATGCCACGCGGATGATTTAATTGTTTCGGTCCATGACCGAGACCACCGAATAATGTCGTTCCTTCCGGATTCCATTCTGGATTAGTCATACCTTGAATACGAATGAAACAGAAAGATCATTTGTTGGAAATCTGATATGTATGTTCTTACATTTATACGGTGGTTCAATATCAGATTGTCCTTTTGATGAACTAAAAATAAAAAGACAAAACGAAATACTTCGTCAAAAGACTTTTACCATAACTATTTGCTAAGTGTAATAGGACACAAACTAGCCACTGAAATCTCATCTTATCAACGAGAAATAAACTAGAAAAATATCACCTTTTTTGTATGGATATATATATGTGTTTATATTGTTATCTACGTTTAAGTAGTTATCATAAGCATTCGTTCGCATTGCCGCCAGAAAAACACGTTATTTATTACAAAGTCCAATAGAAAAAATAAATTTTAAATGCGCAATTTATTTTAAACACAAATAGTTATTGATAAAATGACGTAGGAGGAAGAAAAAACTATTTTCAAGTATAGCTCTTGATAGTTATTAAAAATGAAATCGTTTTCTCTACTTATTGTAATTATATAAGTCATCTGGTGCGTCATATATTTTGCTATTCATAAGCTATTATCACTAATTTACGATGGTTGACGATTCTACCGAACAAAAACAACGATTTAGTATAAATCATTGGTAAACGATATGCATATATTCTTTTTTGTTTTGTTTTTATCAGTACATTGAATTAGGATTTGGATATGCATTTGTGTATGCTGTGTTCTATTTGGATCGATTGGCATGATTCTGTTTGTAACTTGCATGCCTAAATTTAGACTTGGAGATAGTACTGAAAGTGCATCTTATGTAAGGACTTTCAATGTTAGTTTTACAATGGAACATGCGAATAGTGATGTAACTTTCGGCAATCTTATTTCGCTATCTACTCAGGTAGATTGTGCTAACTTTCAAAAGTCATTCTTCAATATGAGTTTTTCTTGTTTAGATAGAAGATTTCATTGGATCAGTACCAAGAGGTACTTTGGATGTTATAGCTTCCGATGGACATAGTACTGAATTTCAATGTGATTATGAACCTGTTCATTCCAGCGTTCTATATGTGTTTGTTGTACGTGCACACTATCCAACTCGATATAAATGTCGAACGACTACATGTGTACAAAACTTTTATTCATCAATCTATTACAAATTACAAACACTGACAACAGTATCTCTAACAAGTGATAGTAATATTACTATTCCAATGAATTTCTGTTCGATTGACGAAATATCTGATGGACATTCAAATCAGTCAAAGAAAACAACTTTTACAACTACTTCAGCTTCAACCACAACACTTCAAGATACTACCAGTACAACGAATGTTAGTAGTACTGAAACTTCATCGCCCATCATTGAGTTGTCAAGCATAGAAACCGAAGAAAATACCACTGGTACCACTATTACTCAAGTTACAGCGTCAAGTGAAACGATCTCAACACTACCGGTAAACAGCGAATCTTCATCAACAGCTACTACTGAAATCTCGACTGTTCAAATGGATGAAACTACTATCAGTGCTACAGTTACTCAAATTTCAGCCTCAAGTGAAACGATCTCAACATTACCGGTGAACACTGAATCTTCAACTACAACTTTAACAAGCCCAACTGACCGAATGGATGAAATCGATACTAGTACCGCTGCTACTCAAGTTACAACCTTAAGTGAAACAACTCCAACAATATCGACTAGTACTGTAGCTCCGTCCACAACGACAACAACACCGACGACGACAACAACATCAACAACACCAACAACAACAACAACAACAACACCGACGACACCAACAACAACATCAACAACACCAACAACAACAACATCAACAACAACAACATCAACAACACCAACAACAACAACAACAACAACAACAACAACACCGACGACAAGAACAACAACATCAACAACAACGACAAAAACAACAACATCAACGACGACGACGATGACAACAACAACAACTAGTATTTCTAAGCCTAGATATTTATATGTCCTACCCTCAACTATACAAGGTATCTGGAATGCAGTAGCAGGAGGAAATAGCTCATTTGCGACTGCATTAGCTCTCGGTGCTGGAACATATCCAAGTGACCGATCACCAGATCAATTATTTGATGATTTGAATAATACTTGTTATGCAAGTCGTGGTAATTCAATCATCGGATCGAATTCCATTGCTGGTCTTAATACAGGTTTCTATGTTTCTATGGCAGCTTGTTCACCAGTACTCGACGGATTTATTATTCAAACATGTAATGAAGATTCAAGTCGTGATCCAATCAAGATAACTATTGAAGGAAGTAACAAGAACAGTAGCTTGAATCTGGGTTCGAGTTGGACATTAATTTATAATGGTTCAACAGGACTTGATACTAATCCTGGTCGTCAAACAAATGGTCTCTATCAAACTATATCTAATACAAACTCTTACAAAAACTATCGTTTACTCGTTACATCAAAACGAGGAAGTCAAAGTGATTTTGTTTCTTATAGTGCAGTAAAATTTTATGGTCATTATATTCAACTTTCAATATCTCGTTCAAGTATGTTTCGATTCACATTCATAAAACTATCCCAAAACACAAACATATCTCATTTAGATTCATCGTCATTATTAAATGTTATTGCCTCATCTGCCCAAGCTATCTGGAATACAATTGCAGGTCGAAATAGTTCAACAGCTATATCTGGTAGTTCTGGTTCCGGAACATATCTATCTGGTAGTTCACCATCCAATTTATTCGACAATTCTACGAGTACTCTGTACGTCAGTCGTGGTAATCTAACCAGTGGAACAGGTGCCAATGCTGGTATCAATACGGGTTTCTATGTCACTGTTGCTGATTGTCAAGCAGTATTAACTGGTTTTAGCTTCTCTGCTGACGTTAGCCGATCGAATCGAGATCCAACTTCTGTTACAATTGAAGGTTCAAATAGTGACGAACTTACGAAAGGTACAAGTTGGCAGCTGCTCTACAGTGGACCAACAGGTTTACGAACGACTAATCGTGCAAATGAAGGTGATCGTCAAATTGTTAACAATTCTATCAGTTATTTAAGCTATCGTTTTCTCATTACGAGCAGACGAAGTACAACTAGTGACTATGTGAGTTACTCGGAAGTTAAACTGTACGGTTATCATGCTTAATTCTTTTATTTTCAAATAAAAATGCTAATTGAATTAATGTCTCGGTTGTGTAGGACCATAATAAACACCGGTACCACCAATACGTCCATCACGATTGATGTCAATATGTGTTGCACTTTCGATTTTACCGATAAGACCTAAACAACAATTAGAAGTGTACTGCGATATTCTTGAGGGTTCATATATAGATTTTATACCTCCATCTGCCGGTGGTCGATATCCACCAATAACTCCGTCACGATTCAAATCGATATGTGTAGCTTGTTCAATTCGAGCCATTGCACCAGGTCCACCAATACGTCCATCGTGATTTAAATCTAAACCGATTTTTTCTTCGATTTTATTGGTTAAATAATCTAATTATACGGCAAAAAAAATAAATATTTCTCAATGCTAAACTTTATAATACTCACTCATGTTGACGTTATTTTGCCGTTGATAAGGTTTAAATAATGAATGTCGTTTCTTTTTTTATGAGGAAATCACAAAAAAGGAAAAAAAGAACCGACTCATTATCGTATCGGAGGCGAACGGTTTTTTTTCTTTTTCTTTTTTCTATTGAGTATAATGTTCGAATTCTTCGTTCTTCGGTAATATATCAACTAATCGTATTGGACTAAACAAAAAGAAAAGAAATAATGAAATCGATATTTTCTAAAAATGATGTCGAAAAGAAGAAACAACTTTCGAATTGTTGACATTTTCTTTGGTTGGTTATTAATAGGATCTAATTTCGTCGATGGCAAACGAAAGCCTCGCAATAAATCCAAACTATTTTTCTTTTCGGTTATTTTATTTGCTACATGTGAAACCACAGAACAAATATCTCCTAATGTTACAGGCGGATCATCCGATTCGTCTTGAATGCTGTTGTTAGTTCCGTACAATGTTTGACTACGTGACATTCGCATCATTTGGTTGTTTGATTGATTGAAGAATATGTTCAATTCAGACGAACTACATCGTAAAATATCAGCGTACTTATTTGATAAAGTTCTTTCTCGATTCGATTGTCTTGTTTTCGTTCGTCTGCCGTACGATTGACTACGAATGCGTTTTTGTACATCGACGACAGACGTAAACATCGGATCCATCCAGAGAAAAGATTTCGATACTTTCCGTGTTCCAACATCTTCACTCGACATCCTTATTCTTATGATTAGTAATCGAGATGTTTTTTCTCTCAACCATTTTTCTTTCCTTTACCACTATTTATCCTCTATAAACATGATTTTCCGCAATGAAACGCGTTTAAATATTGTCCTTTTTACAGAGGAAGTTAACCACGCTTTTAAGCGTATGTTATCGTGTTTTTGTTCCCGGAAAAAACTTTAGTTCACATAAAGTGAAAATTTAATATTTATCACGAGCAAAACTGTTAGATCTCTTTTACATGAAATTCTATTTGAAAGAAGACAGTTGATGGCGTTGATTCTACTATTTTTTTCTGTTTTTCTACCTGTAATTTGTTCGACACCACAAATCAATCTTTATTTTACTAATTCTGAAAATAATCAAACAGAATTAATTCAATCTTATTGTATTCGTATTATTGCTCATGATTTTTTCAATGACGATAGAATGAATCAACAAATTTTATCTTATTGTCTTTCGGAATTTCTCTTTCATAATACTAGTTCAGAGGTTACTACTAATTCTCAGTATTCATTTGCTGAACTTGCAGAACAAAATATAACAAGTCAACAATTATATCTTTGGTCAGGTTCAATCGATCTTATCGAAGACTATCAATATTATTTAGATCATCTATCGAAAGTAAAGAATTCCTTGTTTGGAAAGAAACAATTTTACAATTGTACATTTCCACAATTTGGTCCTAAATGCGAATTTGAATTGGAATCGTACGATTCATCTTCGACGACCATACATAAAATCATGGACGATTTCTACAGAAATCATATTTATACGTCAACAACGATGACATGTTACACACATTTAGAATGTATTCGTGGATCTGTAAATGCATGTTTAGATTGGAGCGAAATTTGTGATGGAAAAATCGATTGTCTCAATGATGCACTCGATGAACAACATTGTTGGCAATTAGAAGTAAATAATTGTCAAAAAAATGAATTTCGTTGTATCAATGGTCAATGTATACCGAAAATCTTTTATCAAGATGATCCATATTTTCCCGATTGTCTCGATCAATCGGATGCGTACGGTATGGGACCTTATCCGCATGGATTTACTGAAGGTTTTCAACCAATTATTTCCAGTGAAGATATCATATGTACGGATGTAGCATTAACAAGTTCTTGTGAAAGTCAACGTGAACAATTGCTTATCAATAGTTTCTATTCAGTTAAAAGTCCATTATTATCTGATGATTATTGGACGGAATTAAACGAGAAATTCAGCGAATTATATGAAGGTGACCTAATTTGTTTTGACGAATGTGATAATGATACTGATATTATACATACGGAAGATCTTATTTTTATTCCAGCTGTTCCTATTCTATTCAATGAGATTTATTTTGCTTATACAAAAGAAGAATTACATAATATTCGATGTCTAACACTGTTACTGCCGTATATTTGTTATAATAATTCTCGTTATGATGATTATTTTGTTAATATTTCTGTGCTTATAATTGATAACATGAAATGTTATCGTTTTAATGATACTCGACCGCCAGATGCATGTATACTATATCCATCATTCTTGAACTATATTGAACCGATGTACGAAGCATTGAAAAAATACACTCTACCTTATAATTATTCGCTTCTGATTTGTAATCGAAAAAATATGTATCAATGTCAAAATTCAACAAAATGTATTTCAATCTATCGACTTTTCGATGGTGTCAATGATTGTCCATACGATGATGATGAAGATCACGATCGAATGAATAATAATAATAATAATAATAATGTATTCGAATTTCTTACAGAATCACATATGAAATGTACGGCATCGGATAGATATATTTCATTACTACGCGTAGTCGATGATACATGTGATTGCGGTTGGTTTGGAATCGATTGGTGTGAAGATGAAGATTTAAAAATGAGTTATATTAAAAAACATATTTCATTTCAAACTATTTGTGATTCATATACGGAATTATTGCCTATTATTCTCGATGAACGTGCACATACCGATGAAACAGATTGTGATTTTTGGTTATGTGATAATGTTTATACACGTTGTAATGGATATTGGAATTGTCCGAACGGTGAAGATGAAATTGGTTGTACTACATTATCGTCTATTCAGTGTTCATCAAATGAACATATTTGTCTAGCAATTGAAACGTACGAATTACGTTGTCTACCATTAGAAAATGGAAATGACAATATTGTCGATTGTGTAGGTGCAATCGATGAACCATATTTATGTTCACGTACTCAATCAGAAAATTATCACAGAAATTTCTATTGTTTCATTGACAATTCAACAACATGTTTGGATGCACTTTCCTTATGCGATGGTGTTATCGATTGTATTGATGGCAGTGATGAATTATTTTGTAATCAAAATCGAACAGGTCAACTATATGAATCTATTTGCTGGGAGAATTACGAATCAATTCAAACGAATATTGAGCGTTACATATGTGATGCATTCTCATATCGATATAAACGTCCACAGATTTATTTCTCATTGGATCGTTTGGTAGATTTTATTGACGAGACTGATGAGGAATCATACAAGGGACGTCGACTTCAAGAACCAACATCATATTGTCATCGTGGATATGGTGTAAAATTCGTATTCGAACAACGAATCGTTTGTTTTTGTCCACCGAGTTATTACGGTAGTCAATGTCAATATCAAAATCAACGTATTAGTCTATCATTAGGCTTTCAAACAGCTTCGAAATGTTGGCAAATGCCATTTGTTATTGTCATTTTACTAATCGATAATACAGATCAACGGATCATTCATTCATATGAACAATTTACTTATCTATCAACTCGAGATTGTACCAAGAAATTTCATCTCTATTTAATCTATTCAACTCGTCCGAAAAATTCGACACATATCTATAGTATACATATCGATATTTACGAGAAAACAACTCTCAACTATCGAGGTAGTATATTGCTACCAATTGAATTTTCCTTTCTGCCTGTCTATCGTCTATCAACAATAATCAGTATACCAAAAATCGAATCTCGATTTCATGATTGTACAGATCATCAGTGTATCCATGGTAAATGTACAACATATTCCAATCAGCCAACTAATATCACGTTCTGTCAATGTAACAGAGGTTGGTCTGGCCGATACTGTACTATTCCGTATACATGCACGTGTTCAACCAATTCGATTTGTATTGGCATGACAGCTACGAATCAACCGATTTGTATTTGTCCGCTGCATCGATTTGGTCCTCGATGTTTTCTACAGAATAGTGTTTGTTCGAATTCATCATGTCAAAATGATGGACAATGTATTCTAAAAGATGAATTGATTGGAAAATTTCAACAAGAATTTGCGTGCATTTGTCCCGAGGGTTTCATGGGTAAACAATGTGAAATAAAGGCAAATCAAGTTATTCTTACATTCGACAATGATGTTCGTTTGTCATCACAATCGGTATTTATTCATTTTATTCGAGTACTCAATCACGAACCACAACGACGTGCAACTACATTTCGAACATTGCCCTACAAACAAAATTCAATAACTGTTCATTGGACAGATCCATTTCATTTGGTATTTATCGAATTGTTAACTAGAAGATACTATCTTGTCGATGCACAGAAAACTTATAAAAAACAAATTCGTATCAATAAAACAATCGAGCATATCGATCGTTGTTATCATATCAATGAACTTTTCAATCATACGATTCTTAATCTACATCTTATTCAACGTATTAAATTCTATCAATTACCATGTCAAAATCGAACATTAAAACCTGCGTGTTTCTACGATGATATTCATTTTTGTGTTTGTCAATCTCATCAACAAAAACAACAACAACAACGCGTAGCCAATTGTTTCGAATTCGATTATAATATGACATTCGATTGTCAAGGACAAAGTGTCTGTGAAAATCATGCACAATGTTTTCAAGATTCAGCTCGTTGTCCACGACGATCATTGTGCATTTGTCGTGATTGTTATTATGGCACACGTTGTCAATTTAGTACGACGAATTTCGGTCTTTCACTCGATGCTATTCTTGGATATCATATTCAAGTACATCTATCCATCGATCAACAACCGGTCATCATTCGAACGAGTGCAAGTCTAACGATTGTTTTGTTTTTTATCGGTGTAATCAATAGCCTTTCGGCATTGATCACATTTAAAGGTTCGATTTTACGGCAAGTCGGCTGTGGATTTTATTTACTAACATCATCGATTGTTACGTTGATCATAGCGATATTATTTCCATTGAAATTTTGGATACTTGTTCTTGCTCAAATGGGTTCGATAACAAATCGACAATTTCTCGATATTCAATGTTATCTCTTAGATTATTTTCTTCGATGTTCAATCGATGTCGATCGATGGTTAACAGCATGTGTCGCCATCGAACGAGCAATAACAATGATAAAAAAAGTTCGTTTCAATAAAACGAAAAGCAAACAATTAGCTAAGACAGTTGTCATTTTATTGACATTCATTGTTATTTGTTCGCATCTACATGATCCTATTCATCGACGTTTAATCGATGAACAAACTGACGAACAAAATCGAGTTTGGTGTATTGTTTCATATTCATCGTTTTGGCAACGATATAATTATACCATCAATGTCATTCATTTTACTGCACCATTTCTATTAAATCTCATGTCGATTGTTATTCTTCTAATTAAAAAAACTCATCAACAGTCAAATATTCGTACGGATCTAACATATCGACAACTTCTTATTCGACATATTTGTCAACATAAACATCTATTCATTGCACCTGCTATGTTAATAACTCTTGCTGTGCCTCATTTAGTTATTATATTTGCATGGAAATGTATGAAATCAATTGGTGATTCATGGTTGTATCTGATCGGATATTTCATATCGTTTATTCCGCATGTGTTAACATTTGTTGTGTTTGTTCTACCATCGAAATATTATTTAAAAGAATATCGACGAGTTATTCATTTGTATCAAGCGAATGTTCGAAAATATTTCCGACCGATTACATTAAGGTAATAGGATTAACAATTTGTTTTATTTTCTTTCTTTCTTTCTTTCTTTCTTAGTTTTACAACAACAAGTTTCATTAACAATCGAGTTCGACCAACATAAATAAAATAAAAATATATAATTATACCGATGAGAAACGCCATCTTCTGTTTATCGGCGAAAGATAAGACGCGTATGCTTTGATCCAATGATTATAATATATTGAGAATATGACTCAAATCAATACAAAAAAAAACATACTGTAAATATTTTGAGTCGTTTAATTATGTCGTTAACATCAATGGTTAATATTGGCGAGGATTATGATACACTATCGCATAAACTTGGCTATCGTCTTGAAGATTTAATCTTGCAAAAATTGAGTTCGAAATCTGTGATAACGATAGGTGTGTCCGGAGGGTCTATGATCGATTTACTAGCATTGATGTTGCCTCGTTTACAGTTACCATGGGCACGTTTGAGAATATTTTTTGTTGATGAAGGTTTCGTTCCGTTCACATCTGACGTGTCAACATATGGAAATTATCAAGCAAAACTATTTCGACAATTACCAATTATTGAACAGAATATAATTAAAATCAATCCAAATCTATCGACAGTTGAACAATGTGCAGAAGATTATCAAAAGCAATTAGAAAATCTGTTAAATGAAGATGAAGTTTGTGTGCATGATTTTTCTTCTCATGACATAAATTTTGAATTGTGTTTTAGGTATTTGATATTGTTATGCTTGGTATGGGACCTGATGGACATACTGCAAGTCTTTTTCCTAATCATCCAGCTTTGAAGAATGATGATCAAGGTCTTGTGACATATGTTAAAGATTCACCTCAATCGCCGGCTGAACGTGTTACACTGACATTGAAAACAATCAATCAAGCCAAGTATAAACTTGTTGTTGTAACCGGTGCAAATAAATCATCGATTGTGAAAGATGTTCTGAAAAACAAGAATCCTAATTATCCAATAAGTCAAGTGAAAAATCCTATTTGGTTTTTGGATAAAAATGCTGCAAAAGATTTATAAAATATTTTTTTTGTTTTTTATTCGATTTGATTTAATTTAGTTTAGACAATACAACATTTGATTATCTTTCGAAATAAATCTCTAATTGCATGTTTCAATGCTCGACGAAAGACATCACCACCTGTTAATGTGTAAATAAAAAATGGCATTCCATTTGTGATATATATTAGAAGAAAAGAAAGATTCAAGACTAATTCCTCGATCGTCGTTTGTAGAGAAGTTTTCAATTGAAATTGTGTGCCATTTAGATAGAGACTAGTAATAATTTGTGGAAGTGAAAATAATACTAAGAGTACGACTTGTGTACAAAGCATTCGAAGTAATGATTGATCAATTTTTTGCAATCGACGAGTAGTTTGACTTGATTTCGATCCGTCACTTATATTCGTTATAGTTACGAATTGTGATCGATGAACAGCTACTTGACGAAGATTAAAAATTGTCAATAAACCAAATATAAACATGAAAGTCCACGGAATTAAAGTACTTATTAAAGCAAATTCTGAATCCATTAATAATCGACACCATGCTGTATGACCGTAACATTTCAACGGTGTGTTATTTGTTAAATTTGCTTCATAACAGTAAAATACTTGAACATAGGCAAAACAAGATACGATAGAAATGATGAATAAACCACGTTGAGCATTTTTCAATGTACTCATTTGACGACGATGAATATCGAGCGATGTTAATAACCATCGATCATATGTTGCTAACATAATCAACCATGATGTGATTGTACGACAAGTGAATAAGATAAAAATTCGAATCTTACAAAGCCAATTAACCGTATCTGTAAGATCAAGTAACCAACCATTGAGTAAACGAACAGTAACACCTGACATCAACGTGATTAGATTAGTAATGGATAAAGTTAAGAAAAGAAATGAACAAGGATTTGTACGAAGAACTCGATCAGAAAAAGCAAGATAGTTTAATATGTTTCCAATCGAACCAAAAAGTAGAATAACAATCGATAAATATCGATTGAATAGACTTGTGAGAGAAGTTAATGTGAGAACTGCAGTTGTTTCCAATGTGTTTGACGACATGGATTCAGTCTGAATGAGTAAAAATTATTATAGAGTAGTAGATCATCAAAATAATGAATCCATTAGAATGTTCTATTAGTTTTTCTATTTTCGATTAAGAAGCCTATAGATCTCGTCTCTACTTTTACAACATTTAGTTTTTTTAAAATAAATCTTGAATTGCTTGGACTAAATGCTTAGCCATCACAAGTCAAAAGCGTATGTTACTATTAGTGTCTATTTATTGACTATATGACAATTGAATGTTTTCTTTTCAATGACAGAAAAAGGAAATGATGAATCCATTAGAATGTTTTATTATTTTTCAAAGCATCGACAAGCGAAAAATAATTAGTTTAATTACTGAATTTCTAGGATTTAGCGTTGTTTCACTGAACAGTTTGATCGATCATGAGCTTACTGTTTGTTTACCATGTATTATATTTGCCATTCGTAGGACATGAATTTGTAAACATGAGACTTGCGTTAAAAGACGAATAAGTTTGCGACGAAACGTTGGACTTGACAATGTATGCAGATAAAATCCAGCGCTGTAATTTAAATAAGGTACATGTACATTAAATGAGAGATTGATTAAAAATGTGCTAATTGCTGCTATTTGAGCTGATTGAGGTAGTGGATGAATGAGATTGTAGATTAAATAGATTGGATAAACAATATTGCCGAGAGCATCAGCAATAACTTGAACTAATAACATTACTAAATATTGATTCGTTACCCAATGTTCATTCGAAACGATTGGATTTCCCGGTACTACACGTGTTCGAGCTGTTTTTACATGTTGAACGGTAAGAATTCCACAGATAATCATTAGCAACGGTATAAGCAGCCCTAAAACCAATGCTGCTATTGTTAAAGATGTCGCATAAGCATTGTCAGGCAACAACAAACATTGACCATACATAATTACCGGATAAATTAGAGTTGGAATAAAATAGATGATGCATAGAATCTAACTGATGCCGATCAAACGATAGCCTACTTTCGACCGACTTTCTAAACGTAGTCATGCACTTCGAGAACTGGCACACATTCGATCAATGCATACAAATAAGATACTGCATCGATAACTTAGAAATAGAACATTGATGAGATAAGTTCGTAAACGACAAAACCAAACAAATTGAACGGCTGGATCGATATTCCATACTCCACGAAGAATACGAAGAACCAGACTGAAATTAAGAATGAATATGTTGATAATCGATGCAGATAGGAAATACAAAAGACAAGAATTCGTACGTGATGATCGTTGAGAAAAGATAATGAGATTCAAACAATTACCAATATTACCGAAGATGAAACAAATCGGCAAGAAAACATAATAAAAAGACCATAGAATTGAATTCAAAATGCTCGTGAGATCAACCAACGATGTCGTTGACATCTTCAACTACTTTATTAATATTCTCATGTCTAGATTAGAAATTTCGCACTTGCTTAAAACGAAGAAGAAAAAAATTAATCAACTGACAAAAGCATTTCTCAATTAAGCTTTAAAAATTTCGCCAGAAAATCATGAAAAATTAAATTCATTCTCTCGACGTTTTTTTTTATCAGTGACTTTGTTCATGACATTCATAGAGAAAAGAAAAAGAAAGAGAAAAAGCCACATGTTTCTTCCTTTTTGATGACGTCATTTGATATTAAAACTTTCACAACATAGTTGTAAACTGTATTTCCCCGGAAAAAACCCAAAAGGAATCGTTTATAAGTAGCGTTTTTCTCTAGTTTCAGATTAATCGTCATGAGTGTAACATTTAAGCAGCAAAATACGAAAGCATCAGCCACGAAACGGCTGATGAAGTAAGTTTATTTATTTCAAAAAAATGATTCGCAATTCGATTTCATTTATTCAGAGATCTGAGAGAACTCGATAAAACGCCAATACCAGGATTAAATGTTCACTGTCCCGATGAATCGAATCCATTCATCATTCACTGCAATGTATGTTCGTTTTTAAATTTCTTCTTTTGAATGAATAAATTTCTCTTCAGGTTTTAATCAACGATGGTCC
>ERZ778019.2104-NODE-2104-length-21319-cov-12.033390_pt1 | contig 21319 bp, 23 predicted proteins | sample MGYA00375749_ERZ778019 | MGnify/ENA primary metagenome ERZ778019 (study PRJEB29350, sample SAMN05389821) | bioreactor metagenome | isolation source: Ammonium sulfate bioreactor | place: South Africa: University of Cape Town | collected 2014-03-17 ... | reverse complement strand
ATTTTCGATTTATTTATTTTTATTTTTTTGTTCGAAATAAAATATGTGAAAATGTTTCTAATACTGTGGTTAAAGAACGCAATCAGACTAAACTATATAGCTGAATGAAGTGAATGGTTAATATCGAGATTTATTATAGAAGATTGTTTGTCTTAATTGATTTGCACCATCAAGAAGTGTTTGTCGATGTTTGGGATTATGAACTCCGAATTCAATGAGAACTTTGTCATTAATAAAATTACAAAGACGAAAACCATCGGTATGATCTTGTCGAAAACTATGAGCATAATTGGAATATTCATGACCAAATAATTCCACCCAATGACAAACATCGTCTATAGTCCAATGTAATACCATTAGATTCTTGTCAAATGCTAAACAAAACACTTTTCAATGCAAATTTTCGTTAGACAAATTTGAACTTACGTCGAGGATTTAACGATCGATGTCTTGAATCATAAACTCTTTCGATTTTGATAATTTTCTCCGGAGATTTAGGTGGTGATGTAAAACTTGTTGTATATTGATTATTTTGTGTCGTTCTCTGAACAGTAATTGGTATTTCAACATATTTTTGTTGGGTTTCTGTTTGTTCGTCGTCTGTTCTCTGATTATTTGTCAATTTGTCATTGTTTGAACTACTTGATGACGTATTTTCTTCATCAAAATCCTGATCGTATTGTGGATTGGAATCAATAGGAGGAGATGTGATATTATTATTATTATTATTATCATCAGAACTACTTGATGTGCTCGTATTGGGATCGGTAGTCTCGCGAGTTATTTTAATTAATGGTATTGGTACGGGATTCGGAGTAGGGACATCTGTTTGTTTTTGACTATAAAAAGTAATCCATTTGGATATTTTCTCAAGAAATTGTTGAGCATAAATTTGTTGAATCCATTTGTGAGGTAATTGTTGATATCCATAGTAGACACCAGCTAATTGTCCATAAATCGCCGCCGTTGTATCTGTATCATCACCAAGATTAATTGCATCGAGAACACCTTTTTCAAATGAATCGTCATCCGACCAAAAAGCCCAAAGAGCCGCCTCGAGTGCATCAATAATATAACCTTTTCCTCTGATTCCATCATCGTATCCTCCTGCTTTTTTAAATGAACCTTGAGAAATGTTGAGAACATCTTGATGAAGTGGTTTATCTTGAAACCAAGGTTGATGATTGAGATAAAAATCTTTATCAAGTAATTGATCTTTTGATTCTCCATGTAACGCAGCAACAATTAAAGCACCAAAATATCTACAAGCATCATAAGCTTTTTCATCTCCATGAGTAATTTGTCCACTAATTCCTGAATATTGAACAGCTTCAATTGGATTTTGATAGAAGAAAAGAGGAAGAGGAGCAAGACGCATCAATGCTCCATTTCCTGCAACACCTTCTGAACTACAATAAACATTAAATTCTTTGAGAAGATCTTCGTCTTTTAAAAAATCGATTTGATTGAAATCGAGATGATGTTCTTCTGCAAATAGTTTTTGTCTTCGTGTAAATTCATTTAACGATTGACTTGTTGCTGCTCCAATATCAAAACATGTGCCCGTTGATGACATATAACCTTTTTTATACCACCAATTATATCGAACTAATTGATCGTAACTATTCGAATCTTCACAATAAATTAACGAGTTAGCTAAACAAAGTGCCATCGATGTGTCATCGGTAAACTTTCAACAAAAAAAAAGGAACACAATTTGATTTCTTTGATGAAAACGACGAATTTACTTGTCCTTTTTCAAGTCCCCAAGTTCCTCCTCCTTGAAGATCAGAAACAGGATTTTCCAGGAGATATTGTCGTGGTCGAAATTCGACATGAGCACCAAGAGCATCACCAATTGCCATTCCAAAGATTGAACCTTTGATTCGATTGAAAATGTTTTCATTGAGTGGTGACGTTGGTTCAGGAAGTTGATCTTGAATTTCGTCTGGTTTTTTGATTTGTTGTTTTTCTTCATCATGAAAATGACAATTCAACCAATATTTTATATTCGATTCGTCTTCCATCGATTTTCAAAAAATCTAAACTAAATTTACGATTGACGAGAAGGAAAGAGAACAAAAAAATGTTTTATTGGTTGATTTTGGTTCGATCGTTACAAATAAATAGAAAAACGAGAGAAAATTACAGTTTTATTACTTTTGCTTCGTTAGACAAAAATATCTTTCGAGTAAAGAAAGTTGTTTTTTTGGTGAAAAAGAAAAAAAAAGGTAACCACAAAAAAATAACGAATGACTCATTCTTCAAATAACCGTCGCGTTTAAACGAAAAGTAAGAAGAAGAAGAAGTTCGTTGTCAAATAAGATCGAATATCACTATATACTTTAACTTGATTACACCAAATAAACAGATTAAACTTTGAATAAAAATGTCGCATTTTAACAATGTTGTAAAAAAGAGAGAGAGAGAGAGGCATTACGATTATGATTTGTTCGATTGAAACAAACAGTATAAAGACATGCTTAGAAGTTTATCAATCAGCTTTCTCAATTCGATGAAATTGAAATCTAACAAACGTCTTTAACACTTTCAAAAATATTTCAAGGCCAAATATATTTTTGAATGATTAATTTAGAGAAAAAAAAGCACACGAGACAATGTTTCTTCCGAAGCCTTATTAGTTTTTTTTTCTTCTTTGGTTCGTCAGTAGAAAAAGAAAGTTTACAATTGTAACTTTGTTTCTTACGATGATTTTCAAAGAGAATTTGGAGAAATCGATCGTTTTTGTTTTACTATTAATTCTAATTTATTTGTTGTTCTTGAGAAGAGAAGATCCTCTTCCTTCTCTTCCTCCTCTTCATCTTTTTCAAGTCAATCAACCGAAATTAAATCGTCTTTTAGTTGTTTATATCTATGCTCAAACTCATAATTATAGTCGATCGAATTTACAATTTTTTATTCAAATTGGAATGAAATTCAACAGTCAAGTTGATTATTTTATCATTATTCAACAAAATGAAAAGAATCGAACTGATTTAAATAGTTTACCTCGATTACCATCGAATGGTAAATATATTGAACATAAAAATGAATGTTTCGACATTGGAACATTCGGTTGGTTCTTATTAAGTAATCACACCAATCGACGTAACTACGAATATTTTGCATTGTTGAATTCTTCGTGTCGAGGGCCTTATCTTGTGAGTTCAATTGAAAATTGGTACGATCCATTTATTCGATTGTTGAATAATTTAACGAAATTAGTTGGTCCAACGATCAATTGTCAATCAGGTTTACATGTTCAAAGTTATGCATGGATTTTAGACAAACAAGCCGTTGAAATTCTTCTTGACGACGACAAAGTTTTATCGTGTCATGAAACTCAAGTTGCTGCCATCTATTCAGGAGAAATAAAAGCGAGTGACGTTCTTTTTCAAAAAGGTTTTTCAGTGACTTCGGTGATGAAGAAATATGAAAACATCGACCTTGTTAATAAACGATCGGAATTTTGTTCGGATTGGAAAGAAGAAGATCCTTTTTCTCAAATCGATGGGATTTATGTCGATCCATTTGATCGGATTTTTGTCAAATATAAAACAGGTCAAATCTTCGATCATCTTCGATTACGATTACAAGTTTACGATCAATGGCTTTTATTCAATCCGTCGAAATGATGAAGACAAAAACAATTGTTTGTTCTTTTTCAAACGAATAAAGATATGCTATCTCTTTGAGTATATATTCTAAAATGAGTCTTTGGTTTCGGTATAAAGACAATGTTGCTGTTGTTGAAGTGTGTTGTTATTGTATTAGTAGGTGTGTTAGCTGTTGAAAGTAGTTTAATTGACGATGAATACGATGAAGTATTTGTTGAACGATATTTATTTTCTACTCATTGTAATGAATCAAGTTATTGGAGAAAATTAGATAATATTCGTTCGTCATGGCAAGTTCAATCTTTACCCGAATATCATTCACAATCATCCAAAGGTTTCTGGTTTTTAAATCAAAAAGAAAATCAATCGAATTCATATCAAATGTCATTTATGTCAATTGAACAAAATTCAACGATTTCTCATTTAATCAATATAAATATTTCTTCGAATGGAACTTATCTATTTTCTTCATCAATCAACGAACAAAGTCAAGTCAATTGGACATGTGTTTTACTTTCACCAATGTCAATTCGATTCGTATTGTGTGATGTGTTCAATGCATCGTTATGTTCGATTCAAAAAGAAATTTCCTTTCCTCAAGAAATCAGTTCTCAAATGAGTCGAATAACAAGTGCTTTACTTGTGAATGAACATTTATTTTTCGGATCCGATTCCGGTTTTCATTCGTTGAATATTGAAACTGATGAATTCAATTTCTACATAAATTCGATCAATGAATATGTTTCTTCGTTAACTTATTCATCGACATACAAAACATTATTCATTGGTACAAATACGAAATTATGGATTCAAACCTTTGAAAATAGTCAAATCATTGTTCGTTTTGAACATATCAACGGTTTAATCGATGCACCGATCACATCGTTAGTTTACGATTCGATTGACAATCGTTTATGGATCGGTCAATCCACAGGTATAACATATCTCTATCCAATAAAACTTCTCACTGGTAAACTTCATTGGTATTTCGTTCGTTTATCTGGTGAAATTTCCAATCCTGGTGCTACAATGGGTCATCTTCCATACGCTAATCTAACAACATTGACAATGTCAAATGATAATTCCATTTGGTTGGGATCGATTTATGGTTTAATTCGATTTAATAATCGAACATCGAATCGAAATGATGTGTGGCGAGTGTTTAACAGTGGAAGATATTTGCCGAATCGAGATCAAATTGTTGATATTCATTCGATAACAGTGATTCATCAAACAAATGAAGTGATTGCAGTTACGAATCGAGGTTTAACAAGAATTCAAATTCAAAAATGGACTTTACAAAACAAAGCTCAATATTTTCAAAATCTAATCGATAAAAGCAATCGACACAATCGATACAATTACATTGCCGATTGTTCGATGTCTTCATGGGCAAATCCATTGACTTGTGTCAAACAATCGAATGACAACGATGGTCTATGGACATCAATGTATTTAGCCAGTCAAATCTTTCGATATCAAATAACTAAAGATGCTCAAGTTCAAGTCAATGCATGGAAACATTTCGAAGCATTGAAATTATTGAATGAAGTAACAGGTATCCGCGGTTATCCATCGAGATCCATCGCTGTCAAAGGCGAATATCCTCCTCGTTATGATTGGTATTCATCACCTGTCAATCAATCCTTAGATTTCGAAGGTGATACGTCATCCGATGAAATGGTTGGCCATCAAATGATCTATCCGTTAGTTGCTGATCTCTTGGCGATCAATGAACAACAACGTTTACAAGCATTTCAATTATTAGAAAATCAAGTGAATGGAATTGTTGACAATGATTATTATTTAATTGGAGAAAATCATAATCATACAACGTGGGGTCTTTGGAATCCACGAGAAATCAATAATAATACATTCTATCAAGAAACACGAGGTTTAAATAGTTTACAAATCTTATCTTTTCTCTTTCAAATCTATTCGTTTACATACAATGAAAGTTATTTGAAACATATCGAATATTTAATCGATGAACATGGTTATGATATTAATTTAATAAATCAAAAGATGATTGCCATTTGTGATATCGATTATTCCGATGATGAATTAGCTTATTTATCTTATTTTAGTTTAATCAATGCTTTTCAACGACTCAATCGAACAAGTCCATTAATCGATTCATTGAAAGAATATCTTTTCATTGGACTCGAACTTTCACATCAATATAAACAAATGGAAAAATCTCCATTTTATAATTTTATCTTTTGTTTCATTGTTAAACAAATGAACTTTTCAACAAAATTCAATTGTTCTCAATTGATATCGGATAGTATTTGGTATTTGCAACGTTTTCCGTTGGATTTAATAAATTATAATCAATACAATAGTCAACGATTAGATGTTCAATTAAATAAATATGCGAACTGTGATCGAGATGGATTCTATTCGTTGAATTATCTTCCTCCGAATGAGAAATCCATTCATAAATGGAATGACGGTCCATTTGATTTAGATGGTGGAGATGGATTTCAAGAAGAAGATCCGTCCGTTTTCCTGTTACCTTATTGGGGAGTTCGTTATTTTCTTTTTGTTGAAAACAACGAATGAACTCTTTCTTCTTTTTCTTTTTTCTTCTTGTTTTTTATTAAATAAAAGAAGAAAAGTATTGTAATAAAAAGCGGAAATTAGTGTCAGAATTGATTACTGATCTATTGATTAAATTCAATGGAACTGTTCTTGTCGTTTTCGCTTTCGCTCTTTTTTTTTTCTTTTTTTTGTCTCTGATGTTTATTTGAGAAAAGAAAGAGAGAGAGAGAGAGAGACACGACAACGAGCTTATTCTTTTGTAAAAGATAAAAATCGTCATTATGTCTGTTTCGTATCGATAGTTTCTTTTTGAATAAAATCCAATTAAGATCTATTCGAGGGATAAAAAGAGTTTGTCAATTCTATTTTAGTCTAAAAATGTTTTGTGGACGAGTTTCAATCGTTGTTCTCGTTTTCCTAATTATCTTTGAAAATATTCACGGTGAAGAATGTGATGATCAATGGATTAATAGTCATATGCATCTCTGTTACAAACAACATATTCATCCCACTTTCGATTTATCTTCGAATGTCAATGGATATTTTCTCGAAGGAAATCTTCTTTGCCAGTTTGTGTTTTCTCTTTGTATTTTCATTATAAGTTGATCGTGTTTTTTTCGTAGAGCTTATAATAGCAGTGTGTCGTATCGTCAATGTTTATCTTCAATTTATGAGTCGAATGGCAAATGTCCTTCTCACAAATATCCATTTACATTTCAATATTTTAAAACCTATTGGAAATTAATTCTGAGTTCGTGTCAACAAGATAAAAGTAGATTATCAATTTTGTTGAAATTTGATTTGAATAGAAGTGAATTTGCATGTAGATCATGTCGATTGTGTTCCATCTCGTTTAAGTCAACATGTTATAAATAAATGTCATTATTCATTTGATCAAACATTTCCAACTAAATGCAAGTGAGTTTCATTGTTCATCGAATAAACAAAATGTTTCTGTTTTTTTTTCTTTTTCAAGTGAATTTCTTCGATCATTAAAATGTTTGGAAAAGTATGAAGATAAATTAGTTTTATCGGCAATTGACGAACATTGTTCGAAAGAGAAAGCGTATTATTATTTTTATGGAGATCTTATAATGCGTCTTCAATTATCAATAAATATTTGCGAATCATTCTAAACGAAGAAAATTTTGAAATTTATTTTTCTTTGTTTTTTTTTCTTGACTCGACTTAAACTGTCCTCTTCAGGATACGATTTGATTTGTGTTCAATCGAGTGTAGCGAAATGAAAACAAACAATTTTTAAATCCGTTCGAAGAAAATAACAAAAGTTGTATGTTGTCGAAGATTTATCTCCCAGTTTCGTCGTTAAAAGAGGAAGATATTCGAAGTTTAGTTGAATTAGCTTTGAACAAAGACGAACATCGAGTCGATACTCATGGAGGACGACAAGTTGCAATAAAATATCTATTAACTTTACGTTCGATTAATTTTAATCTTGACAATTTTGTCAGTAAACAACAATTGAAAACATTCGAAGACAAACTTAAACAATTGACTCGAATCGATCTTTACAAAAAAGAATTCTGTGAAAATAACGATATAACTCGCGAAGATTATTGGGAATTAAAAAGTCAATCGAATAAAATCCATGAAATAGCCAAAGCCAATCGATCATCATTGACTCAAGATCAATTTACTCTCAAACAATTGAAAGTTTATTTTAATCGAAAGCAAATCGAAAATATTCCTTATTCAAAAGCAACATTCGATGACAGTGGTTTCGTTGATGAAGATTCACGAAACAATTTAGCTAACTATCGATTAGATCAACGAAAGAATCAAGGATCTATTCATACAAAACAAGGAAGAATTGAAAATGTCATTTTTGACGTTCCCGAATCGAAACAAATCATTGTCTTAGATTTTGCCGATGAAAGAATGCCAGGTGGACTTTATCTCGATGGAGCTTCGACTCAAGAAGAAACGATCTGCTACAATTCGAATACTTATCAAGCTCTACTCGATTTTAAATATAAAAAATTCGATGGAGGATTTTTCATTCCTGAATTCGGTTGTTTATATATAAAAGATGCAATATTTGTCAATCCAAATAATAAAGAACAAAAACGACATGCCGATGTGATTGCTGCTGCTTGTTATGATTTGACGGGTGTTCACGGATTGTACAAACCACCAAATGATCCACAACAAATCGAATTTAATACGAAAAAGAAACTTGAATCTGTGATTGCTGCTGCACAAGCTAATTCACATGAAAACGGAGCCAATACGTATCTCCTGTTAGGACCCATCGGTTGTGGTGCTTTTAAAAATAAATTAGAAAGTATTGCTAAATTATGGGCTGAAATTCTTCTCGAACCTTTAAATCAACAATTGCAAACACAACAACGACATGCTTTTCACGACATTTGGTTTCTCAGTGGAACTCAACAAAAATTACAAGTCTTTGAAAATGCCTTCGGTTCAAATATTCAACGACATTCATAAATCAACCGAAGAGACGAAAAACAAAAACAATACAAGTCTGTTTGCAATTGAAAATGAATTATTTATTTGAAAATATTTTCTAGGTACGGATTTTGTTTACAAAAGAAAGAACAAAATTGAACTACGAATAAAAATCAATTGATTTCCACCGGGTTTTAAGGTTTTATTAAGCGAAAACAGACGAAAAAAAAAGAAGAAGAAATCTAAACTATTTGAATAATAGAAATCTCTCTCTAAACAACATTAAACATAGAAGATTGACTAGACGAGATGAGACAAATTATTTTTTCGCTGCCTTTTCCGTATCTTTACTACTTGTTGGTTGTTTGGTTGTTTGAATATCGGGATGCATCGAACCAGTTTGTTGAAGTCTAACATGCCATGACAAAGCTCGTTCGAGATCGTGTGGTGTATGTTTAGCAAATGAAACCTTTTGTGAATGTTCAAAATAATCTCTCAAAAGATCTCGATACAATGGATCAACACATTTGTCAATAATTAATTTCGCTCGTTGTTTCGGACTTTTTGCTCTAAGATCAGCAAGACCATGTTCACTAACCATCACTTGAACTGAATGTTCATTATGATCGACATGTGAAACCATCGGAACAAATGCTGAGATTTTGCCTTTTTTAGCCGTTGATGGAGCCATAAATATCGAAATATAAGCATTACGAGTGAAATCACCACTACCACCGATGCCATTCATCATCGATGAACCGAGAACATGTGTCGAATTGACATTACCATAGATATCAGCTTCGAGAGCTGTATTCATCGTTATTAAACCCATTCGACGGATTACTTCGGGATTATTTGAGATTTCCATTGGACGTAGAATAAATTTCGATTTGAGTTCAGTTAATTCTTTGAAGAATCGCGTTTGTCCTTCGTCAGAAAATGTCAATGCTGTTGTTGATGCAAAACGTAATTTTTGACTATCGATTAACTCAAAAATCGAATCTTGAATCACTTCAGTATACATTTCGATTTGATTGAATCGATTATCACGAGCTAAGAAGACAAACAACTTTGTCAATAACCGAAATGTCAAATAAAATGAATCTGTTTTACCTATACAAGCGAGAACGGCATTTGCAACATTTCCAACACCGGATTGAAATGGAAGTAATTTCTTTGGAATTCCTAATTTCAATACAACAACTTCGTTTCAACACAAACAAAGAAAAGAAAAGAAAAACGAAACTAACTTCCATGATCAACTTCATGAAGAATAAAATCTAAAATATTATTGGCAATTTTCACACTTGTATCGTCGGGTGCTTTGAATGCTAAAGTTAAATCGAATAAGAAAAAAAAGAAAAAGAAGAAGAAGAAGAAGACTTTACGTTTAGAAGAATCGAATTTATTAGTAAGAACAATTCCTTTAATTCTTTCAGGATTAACTCTAACATACGGTGTTCCAATTCGATCATCGACATAATCAATATTAATCGGTCGTCCTGTATGTAATTCTGGCAAATAAATATCATGAAGACTTTTCATTTCTAATGGATGAGCTAAATTCAATTCGATATAAATATCTTTGGCAACAGCAAGATACGTTCCACTCATTCCACTTGAATTAGTCAAATAGATTCTTCCATCGGGTGTGACATCACAAGCTTCGATAATGGCAACATCAACCGATGGAAAGATACCTTCTCGAATGTATCTTCCAACATGACTCAAATGCATATCAATGAAATCTAATTTGCCTTGATTGATTAATTTTCTAATATCGGGATGAGATTGATAGGGAAATCGTAGTTTCATTCGTCCTGTTCGAGCTAAAACTCCGTCGAGTTCATCGCCGACGGACGCACCGGTATACAAATTAATTGAGAAATTCTCTGGATTAGCTGACTGTTGAATTCGTTGAGCAAATGCACCGGGAATCACTTTGGGATAACCAGCAGGTGTAAAACCCGATGCACCGATGGTCACTTGTTCGGGAAATCTACTTGCAATGTCTTCTGCAGACATTAATTTCGATTTAATAAATGAATTTATTCGAGATTCATTCGAATAATATCGACGACCACTATTTTTTAACAATTGCCGAGCGAACATCTTCTTTGCTGTTTGTTTAGTTTTTTATCTGAAAATAAATTCAGTTTTACGTTTTTTTTTTTCTTTCTTTTCAACAAAAAACAATTGATTAAATTGATGATTTTCGTTTCTTTGTTTTTTCTTTTTTTTTCAAAATTTGGTCAAATGAAGAATTTATTTTCCATCCGTCGTATCCTTCTAATTGATTTAGATTCGAATTTGAATACGGATTCGTCATTGATTCTTCTTCTTTTTCACTGTCGAAATGTTTTCGTTTTTTCTTTTTCGTCGTTGCTGTTTCTTCCTCCTCCTCTTGTTGTTGTTGTTGTTGTAAAGGCGATTCTTCACCTTGAAAGAACGAAAATATTTTTGCAAAGATAAAAAAAGAGGGAGAAAAGATAAACCTTGTTGTTGAGTTGATGATTTCTGTGCTTTTTTAATAAATTTCTGTTTGAAATAATCTTGAATCGATTGTTGACTTGTGACATAAAGATCAGTTTGTTTGTCTTCTTCTTGTTCCTGTTTGTCTTGTTTTTCTTGTTCATTGATTTGATTGGCTTTATTCCAACCAAAAATACAATCGAGTTCGTGATTTGATCTCGAACTTAAATCTTTGCCACCTGATTGTTTCTTATAACTAAATCAAACGAAAGAATATCTTCAACATTTTCTCAATAAAACGATCGAACTTGAATCTTGTTTTAGTTTGTTGAATAGTTTGTGCAACATTATTCAACGAATTGTTTGATGAAGTTGGATGTGTTTGTTGTAATTGTTGAAGAACGGAATCGAATGATTGTGAATGAGCCACCCAAGTGTGATCATATTTCCCATTGACGAATCCAACACCTTTGAGATTGGCTTTGAATTTCATATCGATATGTTCTGTCATTCCATCTTCATTTTTGCCTAATCCGGCTCCGGTTTGCCAACCCATTTTCTCCAACATTCGTTGACCAAATTTATTTCCATCTGAATGAAAAAATGTCGGAACTAAGGTGAATGTACTTGATCGACTGATGAGAATTGTGCTACTTTCGATATGTCCTTATACGAAGACCGCGTTCTCATGTACTTTTTTTTTCTTTTTCTGTTCTCTCGTAACCAACGCAGAAAAACAAGCGATCGACTCTCTCCTTCTACTCGTGTCAAGAGTACCCAAAATAAGAAAATATTTTTGTTTATCTCTTTCGATTTGTTGTTGAACGAAAACATACCATCGACCCATTCGGTTTTATTTTGAACAACATAACGAATTTTTGATCTTTTCTCGTTGAGACTAACCATTTGAGAGTTGGAATTGATTGAATTAATCTAGAAGAAGACGAAGTAGTACAATCAATCGTCGGTTGTTTTCTTGTTTTGCGTTCGATTCTAAACGAATCTAATTTGTTTTCAATAAAACCAGTCCAATTGTAAATCAATCAAAAACAAAATTTTTTTATTCAAAAAATAAATAAAAATGAAAATCGAATTTGATTTGTGGATTTTGTTAGTGAAGAAAAAACAAAAAGAAAAGACTCGTTCGTGTGAATGAGAGACATCTATAGATCAGAAAATGACATATTCATCGATTGAAAAGGATCGAATTGTTGATGATGTATTGCTTGTTGAAGTGGTTGAAACAGTTTATAATCTTTTAATTGTTGCCAACGAATCCAATTCCATTCGGAATTTTTATTTGGTTCCATACATTTTAATGTTGAACAATCATCAATTGAAGTTCTCATAAAAATTGTAATATAATGTTTCGTTTCTTGATTTTCTGTTGCAATCAATGAATTTGTCAAATGAACTAATTCGAAATGATTTGCATCTAAATTAGTTTCTTCTTTTAATTCTCGTTGAGCACATTGTTGAATTGATTCTCCAAATTCTAAATGACCACCAGGCAATTGAAAACAACCTTTGCCATGACTTGATAAACGTTGAGAAACTAAAACACAACCGGGATGTTGTGTCTTATTCACAACTAGAACAGCTACACCAACTAATGGACGTTGCATTTCAAAATGAATTTATTTGTTTTTCGATTGAATAGAAATCAACGAACGAATTAGAAACGATATGTAATTTCTATATAGATGTCATAAACGATGTAAAAGAGCTTAGAAAAACGAACACATCTGTTACATCAATGTCATTGATTTTGACTAAATATTGGTAAAATGGGTAATTTCCTTGGTCGACAACGTTTATCTTTAACGAAAAAAGAATTAGCTCAATTGAAATTTGTCAATGATTTAAAAGATAAAAGTGATCTAAATGAAATCTATTCGAGATTTGTAACTTGTTATCCGTATGGATATTTGAATCTCAATGAATTTATTGAATATATTCAAACATTAAACGATGATCAATATTTCGATTTGAACGATTTACTCAAAGATTTATTTGATTTATTCGATATCAATCAAGATCAACGATTAAATTTCGATGAATTTATTTCATTTAATCAATTGATGTCCAATGGAACCAACGAAGAGAAATTCAAGAAAATATTCGAAATCTATGCAAATAATCCAACGAAACTTTTCACTAAACAACAATTATCCGATCTGATCAAGAATTTATTTGATTTATTTCAAGTCAATTATTCCAAATCGAATTTAATCAATGTTCTTCAATTTATTTTCCATAAAAATCATTTCAAACATTACGAACAAATTCAATGGCAAATATTTACAAAAGAAATGCAAGAAAATCATTTTCTTGTCAAAGAAATTCTTGCTTTCAACGACATTGAACAACAACAAATGACACAACAACAACAACAACGATCAGAACGATTTTAAAAGAAAAATTTTGTCTTTCGACGAAATAAATCATTGGACGAGATTTGATAACACGAACAAATACCAACTGGTGTCAAACGATGACGAATTGTTGAACAATATTTCAAACAAAAATGACCCCAATCCCAAACAAATCGACTTTCATTCATTTCAATTGACAAAACCAATACGAACAACAAGAACAACAACATTTGACGCGACATGTGTGTATTTAGAGAATGTTTGTCTTTACTTGAAATGAAAAGAATATCTTCTGTATTTATTTATTCATTCGAGAGAGACAAAAAAAAAAAAGAAGAATTAGTATCGACTGGAAAATCGTTGTGAGAGTCTGTTTTGTCGTTGTTTGAGAGCAATTTGCGTGGGATTAAAGCTTTGATTTAATTTAGTAAACAAAGCAAACATTGAAAGGAAATGAATTGGAATAATTGAAACCATTGAAAGAATTGATGCTATTATTAATGGTTGTTTACATGCTTCTTCCAAATCTTTCGGCGTCATTACGGACACACTCGGCACTGTTGTTGTTGTTGATACAGTTGTTACAGCTAAAAGAAATCAAATTCAATCGAATATCGATCGATTCATTTTGAAATTCTCATGAACAAACTTGTAATTGTTGTTGATTCAGTTGATGTTGTTGATGTAGTAGTTGTTGTTGTTTGTGTTGTAGCTGTTGTTAATGCGATTCCAGTTGTTGTCACATTGATAACTTGCGCTGTACTTACTGCCTACAAATTCAATTTCACTTTTATTTTTAAAGAAAAAGAAAGAAAGAATTGTACTCGTGTTGTAACAGTACCAGTTGTTGGTGGTGTTGTTGTTGTTGATGTTGTACTTGACAGACTAGGATTCCAAATATCAAATTGCCAAAATGTTGGATCTGTTATTGGAGCTGATTCAGCATCTATTCAATTTTTATTTCAAATCATTTCTTTTTTTCTTTTTTGGTTTTATGAAATAATCTTACGACAAAAATCATTTCCACTCGATGCACCTAAACAAAACAAAGTCAATAAGAAATGAGAAGAGAAATGCAAAAGAATAACTTGCCACTATCTAAAGTAATATAATATTGATGTCCATAGGTCCAAGTATATGGTGCATAGATAATAATTGTACTTCCCGTATAAATAACATTGGGTGACCAACCACAATCATATTGAACAACAATTGTTCCATTGAGTGTCGCATCATGAAAACTAACATAGGTTCCATTATGACCTGGACGATTTACATAAACACCATTTTGACCTAATCGATTCATTGACATTTTTTCTTGAGAAAAAAATGAATTTTTGTTTACTTTGAATTGAGAAAAGTGATTGATTAGCAAAAACAGTTCCGAGTGGTGATGCACTTCCTTGAACAAACAATGGAACTTGTAAATTCGGAGCAGTAAATCCAACTAGAAAAGTAATACACCATGGTTCAGATTGAACATTCGAACTATCAATAGCTCCTGCACAAAATCCTTGTGGACCATATTGATTAGCTGTTGGAGTAAATAATAAATTGATTGTATAGATTCCTGTACCTGCAATGGAAATTGCTGTTTGAATGAGACCTGTTGGAGAACTTGTTGTAAATTCAATGATTGATTTTCCTGTACAACCAACTTGTGCAATTACCGTTTCATTACTCAAAACACCTATTCAGAAAATAAAAACAAAATTGATATTGAAATGAGAAATAAGAAATCGATTGGTTTTACCAATTGGTGTTCCAATACAAGCTAAAATAAATAGATGAAATAAACGAGAGAATTAATTGTTGAAATCGAATGAATAGAAGATCTAACCGAGATTGGGTCGAACTCCAATAATCGATGGAGCCGTTGAACAACCAGTTGGTGGAGTAATTCCATAGAAAAGAAATTGAATTGGAACTGAACTCATTGGCGTTGTTGATGATGACGTATAGTAATCTTCAATTTGTAAAGCCACAGCAAAATAATCCGTTTTATTCAATGAATAAGTCAATGTACAATTATTTTGATTCAATGAAAATGTTGGTAATGTTGGCGAACAAACCGAACCACATTCATCATAATTATTTGTATTTGATGCTGCAGTTCCTGTTGACCATCGACAACGAAGAGTATCTGTCGAATCAGCATCACTCATTTGAATGACATGAACATGTTGAACATTTATTGTTCGATAGATAACTGGAAGTGTTGATGTCACCGGTGATGTATTCAGAATTCTATCGGGTCGAACGGTTAAATCAATTTTACCTGTAACTGTCCATGTGCCTCCACCTTTGATTGCCAATGCTAACCAAGCACTACTCGTATATCCAATAACAAATGTTCGATTTAATAAGAATGTATAAGTTGTATATCGTTCGCCAAGAGAATAATCTGTTGATGCACTATAATCTGTACAATAGACATCGGCTGTTACACTCGAGAAATTTGCACAAGTACCAGTAAAACATGTTAAACTACCCGTTCCAGAACCGATTAAACCTCCACTTGAAACTGTCGATGCTGCACAAACAGGAGAAAATGCACTTCGACGCCAAGCATATCGTTGATGAACTAACACTTGAGCTGTTAATCCCGATGGTGTTGTGTTCAATGCTCGCCTAGATTATTCAAACAAAGTCTATCTCTATTCTCTTTGTCAAGATCATCAAATCGATTTTACCAACTAATAATTCCACCACGAAAATGAGATCCATCGATCAGATCAATTTTATGATTGACAAAGATGAACAATAGCAAACCAATGCACAGCATTTGTTTATTTTAATACGCGTAAATTCTTTGGTAATGGATTATTTATATAAGCAAAGAGAAAAATTGAAAGACGCAATTGTTTTAATGTGTTTTTGTTTTCATTTTGAATTGTTTTCAACTTGAATAAGTAGTAGAAAAGTACATTGAAAAGACTTTGATCTAATTCTAATCGGACATTTCTTTTCAAAGTTCAAACTAATTTTATTTTTGTATTTCAAATCGAAAAAAAAAAAGAAAATGAATTAAAGATATTGATTTGGAATATGATCAAGACAAAATAATTGATTATGAATTTGATCTTGATAAAATTTGTTCTCAATTAATGATTGTAAACAAGTAACACAAACACAACAATCACTATGCCAATACAATTCATTATGTTCAACATAACGAATACTAACAATTCCATCATTTCGAATGTCTTTTTCTAAAATCAAAATATAATAGATTCATTTTGTTTTCCTTGTCGAAAAAAATGAAATATTACGATCGAATGTAATTGGTTTCGAACAACGAACACATTCAAATGTAAATAAAAGATCATAACAATTTAAACAAACGATCGGACGATTCCAATTGCCTGTTTTTACAAAATATTCTCCATCTTTTAAACATTTCTTACATTCGGAACAATAACATCTAAAACAAGTCATTTTCAATTTCTATTCTCTTTGTCTTTGTTTTTCTCTTTCTTTCGTACAAATAAATTTGTTCACTTTGCATTGAATCATTTGTTAATTGACCATTTTTCTAAAAAAAAAAGAAAGCTAATTTTTCTCCAAAAAAACGATCTAAGAGAATTACAATAATGATATCTTCAACAAATGATTGATTGATTTGAACTTGTTCGTTTAAATTCAATGGAATTCCTTTTAGTAAATATTCAACTTCAGTAACTCGATCTTCTTCAAAATTTCCATCTAAAATCAATTTCAAGATTTGTTTTCTGTTTACAATTGAAAAAATCTTTGTGTTTACATTGGACTCGTTTAACAGAAAGATGAAATTTGCCACATTTTATCTAAATGATTGAAAAAGAAAATGAATTGTTGTGACAAATCAATCGAATGTGAATAAAAACATGTTGTCCTTTGCGAAGATTAATTTGATTGAATTCTTCGAGAAATTTCTTTGTAAATTGTTGAATATCAAAGAGTTGTTTGTTGAAAAATTGATTTTCACGTCGTTGAAATAAACAACGAAAAGGTCGACGAGATCTTGTTGACAAAAGAAAAATTCAAAATTCTTCATTTTTTTTTGATTTTCCGATTTGAAAAACAAACTTGGGTCGTAATTCTAAATAAATCTTTTCGATGTAAATATCTCGTTGTTCCATTGAAATCAACGAATGAATGTAAAACAAAACGAAAGAAAATGATTGATCTGTCTTATCTTTTGCACATATTTACATGTTTCAGATTCTTAATCAGACAATTCACACTTAACCACTCGCATCTTTCATCTTTTGCATCGAACTCCTTGTTTTTATCTTTGTTTACACTTTAGACAATTCGATTCATTTGCTTTCCAAATCCATTGTTGTTTCTATATGATTTAATTCATTTTATTTTAAAAAATGAAACAAAAGAAAACGAAGATGAAATGAATGAATGTAAAGAATGTTTGTTATTCGAGAGAAAAGTATTTGTCGAATTTTGTAACGAATGAAATAAATCGACTATTCAGAAGTAAAATGTTGTTGAAATGTATTGTCTGGTTAATCGTGTTAAGATTTGTTGAAAATCGTTGTCATTATTTATTAAGTCAATCGAATGATAAATATGATATTTGTTTGAATGATCAATGTCATCAAATCATTGATCCAATTTTGATTGAAGTCAAACCTTTAGATTGTAAAACCAATGAACTTTATCTCAAATTTTCAAATTATAAAACTTATCAAACATTTTTAAATCGAATTCAAAAGAAGAAAATTTCCGATTTTTTCCCTTCAAAATCATCGAATGAACAACGAATATTAAGAATTTATCTCTTACAAGTTGATCACGATGATAAAATCCTCGATTATCAAGAATTAATTGAAATTGGACATCATCTTGATATTTATCAATTATTTATTTCAAATTTAACTGCAACAAATCATTATTTCCCATCGATTCAATATGATCAATTCAATTCTCAATGGAATATTATTCAAATCAATTTGTTTCTATTTCTTTCTCTTCAAACAAAAAAAAACGTGATTTTATTTGTTTTTAGTGAATGTAAATCGTTGAAACGACTCAATGAAAATCCATGTGAACCAAAGATCGTTCATCCACCATTATTTCCTTTTCATCATGAATCTCCATTACAAATTATTTCGACTTTAATATCTTCATCTCCATCAACTTCTCTTCCAATCGCACAACAACAACAACAACAACAACAATATATTTTATTTGTAAAATTTCAATTGATTTTCTTTTGTTAACAAAATGTAAAATTAATTTTTGTTTTTTCGCCTAGATTTGTTTGCCGATCATCATCTTTTTGATTTCAGTTCTAATTTTAATAATTTTTATTTGTAAAAAACGTCAAAAGAAAGAATTGGAAAGTGAAATCGATGATTGTTCATCGAGAAATAGTTTATCTTGTAATCGTCCAGCAATAATCGCTGAAGCTTATCATGTCTCTCGAATTCCATCGCCACATAAAGATTCTCTTTATGAACATGGCCAATTTCGATTCTAAAATTTGTCAATCGATTCAATCAATTGAACGTGACTATTCGATGGACAAACATGTTTTCTTCGAATATTGATTTGATAAATCCAAAGAAGTAATCCAATGATAATTACAATTAATAAACTGACAAATGCAATTGTACCAATCTATTCAAATCAACAATTCTCTTTCGAATTATCAAAATAAACTTACGAGAAAATTCAAATGAAAACAATTCTTTTCGTAATTATTCGTTGATTTGTTGTTGTTTAAGAATTGAATTTGTTGTTGACATGGAGATTGAGGATAGAAATCAATACTTTTAATCAGTTCCCATTCGACTCGTTGTTGATTCGAACAATTGAATATCAGCCGAAGTGTATCGATTGAAGTTTGTTGTTGACTGGAAAACATTTCTTTGTCAACAAATAAACTCGAATTTATTGTTTTAGAAATATTTCCATTGAAAATCAATTCGAAAGTATCGATATTTGAAATTGGACCAGATAATAATTGTAATTGACTCAATTCAAAGATTTGAGAATTATCTAATGGAGATAAAAATTCTATTTGAAAAAGTCGTTCACGATTTGGTCGAGCCAAGGAAAAGAACGACGCAATTGGAATTCGTAATGAATGAGAATAAATAAATTGATTATACTTTTGATAGGAACTAAATTTTAATGATAAATAATTTGTTCGACATTGTCGATCTTCAATTGAAATAATATCAACATGATTCGAACATTGCTCATCGATACACCACGAACGACTTCCATTCGAATATAAAACTGTAAACATACATTCACTATCATCTTCATCCATTGACAAACATATTACCAATGCAAATTCAATCAATACAAATACATACAACCAATTCAACATCTTTATATCTCATTCAATTATCTTTATTCGCCATTCTCAATCTCATTTTATACGAAACGAAAGAGAATCTTCTCATTATCAATCATTTTTGACAGAACAAATAAACTATTCTTCTTCTTCTTCTTCTTCTTCTTCTTCGATGTAATTCATCATCATTCTTATCAAATCTTTAACAAATAAACATTTCAACTCATGAAATTTTAGTTTGAAAAAGAAAAGTTCGATTTAATGATTGATCATTGTCCATTTAAGAACAAATAGAGTAGCAACAAAAGACAATGCTAAACCAAGTGAACTTGAAAGAACAGTAGCATCATTACATAGATCAGTCGAACAACTGTAGAATGTGCCTGTAATACCACCATAAGTTTGCGAACCTGATAAATAACTTGGAGTTCCGCCACGACCTATTATTTCGACCCCAACAGCACTTGACACTGCTTTCTGGAAGAAGAAAATGTCTAATTAAACAAAAAACAATTGAAGATCAACTCACGCAACAATAAGTATTCGACGTGGTTGATGTTGATGAACTAACAGTACTACATGGATTACATGAATAGCAAGTAATTGCTGAAGTTAATTTCAGAATATCTAATCAAACAAACGTTCACAGCAACATGTCGAACGAAGACAGAACTCATTTTTGGACAACTAAAAAATGTTTGAACAGAAGAAAATCATCCCACAATTTATACTCACATTAAATCAACAACGAAGAAAACTACTCATTGTTATTGGAGTTTCAAAGTTATCTGTTGATGTTATTTTTTTCCTGAGAAAATAGAAACAAGTCCTTGACAAAAACATGTTTGATCGATTATAGGCGGTAACCACCTTCGAAACGACTTGGAGACAAGTCAAATTATGTCGAGTTTTTTTTTGTTTGAACAAAGGAATCGATGGGAAGGAAAGAAGAAAAAAGAACAAGCGTAAATAATTTCTGAGGCTATTTCAGTTTTTAAAAAGACGCAAAAAATCTGTGAGAACACGAATAAAGAATTATCGTCGTTTCGAAAACGATGATTTCGATGCGTTATTTTCTTGCGATTTACTTTATTTTCTTGGGTAAATTCTTATTAAGATACGTAAATTCGATCGTGACAAATGATTTGTTTGTTTTGTGTCTAGGTTATCAAGGTCTCAGTTACGCTTTAACATGTTACAGGTGTACAGGATGTGGCACTACTAGTAATACTTGGTCAACAACAGTTTCAACAACTGTTAATGATTCTTGTTTTGTAAGTAACGTAGTCTATTGATTGAAGAGTTATTTATTCTGATTTGAATTTAGAAAGACGATATAAGTGTATCGGTTGTTTCGACTGTAGATCGTGGTGCACGATCAGGTTGTACAGAGGGCACAAGTGGTAGTACAACAACTAGTTGTTGTTCAACGAATCTTTGTAATGGAAGTGTTTCTTTTCGAAATTCATTTATTTTATCATTTCTCTTTGGTATTGCGTTGGTTTTATTTCGAATCGTTCGTTTTTATTCCCTCGACTGTAAGGAGGGTCATATGAAAAAAAATAGGTTGTGTGTGT
>ERZ778019.2081-NODE-2081-length-21645-cov-11.046086_pt1 | contig 21645 bp, 11 predicted proteins | sample MGYA00375749_ERZ778019 | MGnify/ENA primary metagenome ERZ778019 (study PRJEB29350, sample SAMN05389821) | bioreactor metagenome | isolation source: Ammonium sulfate bioreactor | place: South Africa: University of Cape Town | collected 2014-03-17 ... | reverse complement strand
ATTTGTCACCCATGTAGACAAGTAAAATTATGAATAGAAATAGAAATAAATAAATAAAATCAGCTATACACTAATGGTCAATGTGATGCTCCTAAAACGAAGCACTTGTTTTTTTTTAATCGCCTCTCATTAGCTTACTTTTTGCTCACTATAGAAGATGAAATGAGCACGTTGCCGTACTTTAACGAATACTATTCTTTTTTCTTCAACATTTCACTAAGCAACACAGAAGGTGCTCTGCATTATTGAAAAATTTTCGTTTTCTTTTTCAACTTCGCTAGTAAAAACGTGTGTACAGTGTAAAAGAAAAACTCGACAAAAAAAAGTTAGATAGCGTCGTTGATGTTGTTTCGAGGTGGGATTTGAACCCACGTCCCTGACGGGAAAAGTTTTCAAGACTTTCGACTTAACCACTTGTCTACACGAAGGAATCAACCGACAAAGCTAACCATTGAAATTCAATAGTGATTGCATATAAGTATACGCTTTTAATTGATATTGTGCAATTACATATTAATCGATAGGTGAATTCTGAAGGATATGTTTATTCGTAAGTTTAACTTTTGTGAAACAAGACAATTTAGAATACATGATTATTCGATTTTCTCTTGAATCTTTTTCTCAGTCCAATTCCAAAATTGTTCGAGATCTTGTTCGGTCCATTTATCTGCATGATTTTGAACGGTTGAATCCGAAAAATATTTTCCTGTTTGATTTTCTAAATCGGATTTAACCGCACAATAAATACTTGTTGCTGCACCTTGGCCAACTGTTTTCGTTCTCATGATTTTTGATACTACACCACTTAGCGGTATGTCATGAGTTAGATTTGTTTTAATAACACCTGGATGAAGTGAATATGCAGTTATCTGTTTTGATTGATATCGAGATGCCAATGCACGAGCAAATAAAATATTTGCTAATTTACTTTGCTGATAACTTCGCAACATACCCCAACCTTTTTTCGAGTCATTATTCCATTGATCTAACATTTCATAATTTAACGATGGACCTGAGTGTAAATCAGATGAAACAACGACAATTCTCGATGGTGAATTCGAAATTAAATTGGGAAGTAAAAGTTTAGTTAAATACGCTTGACCAATATGATTAACGCCGATTGTTTGTTCGAAACCATCGGTTGTTTTTGCATAATTATAATTCATGACACCAGCGTTAAGAATGAGAACATTTAATCGATGTTGATTCTTTTCAAATTTATCAGCAAATTCTTTTATACTTTTCAAACTATTTAAATCACAAATAAAACCTTGAATTGATCCGTTCGATTTCTTTTCTTCCATTTCAGTTTGAATAGTTTTTAGAACGGCATCTAATCGTTTTTCATCACGACCCAAAACATAAACATTTGCTCCAGCATTTGCTAAAACTCGACTTGTTTCAAGTCCAATACCGTTCGTACCACCAGTGACAAGAATATATTTTTCATTGAAATGCACTGAATCTTGACATTCTTTGATTATATCTTCGCCAGTTAAATGATAACGACTTGTCGAAGCACCCATTTTATTCTTGAATGATAAACAATTAAAAAACGACAGCAATTTATAGGGTCTTTTTTAAGCTGAGAGAGAGTTCATTAACGAACGCGAACGCGCACGAGAAAATACTTTTGGTACGGGATGATTATTCACCAATAGTAAGTAGAAACAAAGCGAAGATAGGTAACGCCACTCTCTTGAATTCGTATGAAAACATGGAGATAAATTGTAACCAGCAAATATAGTATAAAATAGATGAATCTGCCGTTCTCTTGGCACCCAACATAAGTCACCTTGAACGAAATAAATATCTTTTGTGACCAATGCAGTTTATGAGTTCGAACTGTTTGAGAACTCATATGTACTGAAAAAATAAATTTTGTTACGAGACTTTTGCGTAGATAGAAAATCAATCTGTTATCCTTATCCTATTATCAATCGAAGCAGAATAAGATGAATGTTTGCGATCGTCTACTTAAAAATGTAAAGTCGAGCAAATTTTATTTCAACCAAAAGCGCCTGGAGTACATGTAACTCCAATAGGATTATCATAATAAGCACAAAGGACAGTCTTGTTTCTACTTGGAGAACGTACATTCCATCCTTGAAAAGTTAAATCACAGGTACCATGTGGTGGAAAATCAATATTTGCAACATCAGGATCATAATTGTTCGATGTCACACCAGTAAAATTAATAATTTTGATGTTCGAGAGAATAGCAGCTGATGGATCCGTTTTACATTGCTGAGTAGGTGATTCATAGCAATTCTGTACTCGAAAAGCATAATCACAATTGTCAACTGTTAAATTTTCAATTGTTACATTGTATACAAAGACAGTGCCATGAGTAGATCCACCTGGAAATACTTTAATCCGAGCAGCTTGTGGACCATTAATCATTTTTACATTGGATACATGGACATTTTTCACGGTATGAATTCCATGAGCGTTTCCCAGACTTCCAACGGATATACCACGTGATCCGAAACATGTCACATTGTGAACGAATATATAATTCGAACCATTTTTGAAACAAACACAATCGTCATCATTGGTGATTTGTATGTTTCGTATAGAAACATGCGAACAATCACCAGTGTCAATGCCGTCTGTATTGATAGCTTCGTATGACGATGTTGACGTAGCATTTAAAATCAAATCTGATATTGTAATATTTGTTGAATTATTTTTGATATAGATAAAAAAGCTAGGAGAATCTTTCAATTTAATTTTGGTAAAAGTCACATCGGATGCGTTGATGAAATGTATAAGATGCGGTCTTTTATAGGAACTATTCTTTCCAAAATAATCCCAATATTTCTGTCCATTTCCATCAATAAGTCCAGATCCAGTCAGTGAATGAAAGATAGCTCGAGTAACATTAGCTAATTGAAGTGCAATTTTATCTTCCCAAAATTGAAGATTATCATCCGATAATTTCATTGTTCCTTCGATTTGAAAATCACATGCATTACAAGGATGAAAATCAAGAGGACTTCGAATCGTAAATGTTTCATCAGCTGGTATAACAATCGTTCCTCCATTACCACATTTCGTTAAAGCATCGTATATAGCAGGAGTATCATCGATTGAACTGTTTCGAGCCGATATTGGTTTACAAATGTTTTCGTTTTGTGATGGAAAAACGGTGTCGAAACATAAGCAAAGAAGAATTATCGTGAACGAAGAGAAATATTTGATATTCATGATTGTTTTTTTTTATAAAGAACTGTTGAAATAGTATGCAAAGCTTGAGAATAGAAAAAAACATAGATAGATAAGAAAGAGTGAAATAGGTGCAATGTTGATTATACACGCACCTACAAGGCATATATAAGATAGCAGATTTTAAAAGAGTGTCTCATCGTGATCTTTGCCAACAATGACTTTGTTAGTTATCTTTTTCGGTCGTGTAGTTGTATTATTAAATGGTATCACTCGATTTTTCGATGGAAAAACTACGTGTTGTTTTATAACTTGATGAATTTCGTGATCTAATATGATTGTAAATATTTTCTCGACTAATACACCAAATGTAAACGAAATGATGCCAATAACATAAAATATTTGAATTGAAGTAAAAACAAATATCGATGAAGGTGCACCGCCACCAATATAAATACCCAGTGAAATGACAATATTTCGAAGAATTCCAAGATCACGTTTATCTCTTATGTTAGTTCGAATATTTTCAGCCCGTCGTGTGATTATTTTAATTCGTATGAAAACATAGAGATAAATAACTGCGATAGCTACAACTGGTAAAATGTAACCAGCAAGTAGAGTATAAAGCAGATGAATTGGACGTGTGAATGGTACCCAACATAAATGACCTTGTAGAAAATAAATATCATTTGTGATCAATGCAGGTAATGGAAGAATAAAAGAAATTAACCACTGAAGAGCGATTATTATTTTATGAGTTCGAAATGCTTTAACCCATGGATATTTCGCTGCATAAAGAATAATCGAAAGTCGTGATATCGATTGAGCGAGATACGAATAAACTGATGCAGCAATAGCAGCATAACCAAAATAACCACTCCAACGACATGAAAAATCATCTGTTAACAATTCCAAAAAGACGAGACATATATAGTTCGTAGTTTGAACGATACAATAAAAACAAGATGCAACACATGTATTACAGATAAGTAAATGTCGTATAGTATGTAAATGAGTTTTAGTACGTGCAACGATAACTATAATCATGATTGATAGAATAATAGCTAATAACGCAAAAAATGTTGATAAACTACACATGATATATGAAGAAACGGCATCAGTTATTGGTGGAGGACTGTTTGTCGTGTTCATGTTTATTGAAAGAAAGAAAAGTTCTTTGATAGAAAAAATTCTTTGCCGATAGAATTAAACGGAAATAAGAATTTCATTTTGCATTCTGATCCTATTTATGATATCTGAGAGAATAAGACAGATGTCATGTTATTTAGTTAGAATTAGAAATATAAAATTTATTAACGGGCGACAACATTCCTTTAATTCTTTCTTTTATGAAAACAAGAATAATCAATCGCATACTATGATGAAAAGTTTTCAGAATTGCTAATATTTACAACAAGTAGATGTTTTTTTTTTTTATAAAATTCAGTTAGGAAAACAGCTGTGTTTATTAACAAAATTCTCGTACCTCTATATAGAAACATTTTGTCCTCAGTTTTTACGTTGATATTATAATAAAAGCATGTTTTTGATTCGACTATTCTTATTTTTCAAATATATATTTGTAAAGAAGATTTGAAACGATATTGAACTTAGCTAGTGGCTGAAGAGAAGCTCAAGATTTCTATGATTATTTTTAAAGAATTGTTTATAAAGAAAAACAACAAGGTAACTAAATTCAAAAGCCGAACAGATGCATATGTTAAACAGTGATTGATAAGAGAAAAAGGAAATGCGTTATTTTTATGAATACTGAATAGGTTGATATTCTCTGCCAGGCATAAAATAATCCATTATTAGTTTTTTTATTGTCAATAGAGAATGATTTTAATCCAAACATTCGTGCTTCTCACCTGTACGTATAGTTTTCTTATTGCGCTTCAAAATAATCTCTATTATACAGATCGAGTAAATCGAAAAAATAAAGATCATGCCATCCAATACAATTGTCTATATATTTTGGGTACAGTTGGTAGTAATGAGAAGGATCAGAGAATAATATCCTATTGTATGAATGAATATTCATTGGAGTTTAAACTTGAAAATGAACAATACAACTCTCGTTTTACTTTTGTTGAACTAGCAAAACAACAAATTACAAGTGAAGAATTATATTTATGGTCAGCACCTATCGATCTGATTGAAACTTATCAATTTTATCTAGAAAAAAAATCTGTATTATTAGAAAACGAAGTTTTTATGAATTGTTCATGGCCAAGATTTGGTTTACAATGTGAATATGAATTGTATTTGCAGAATATATTTTTAACTGAATCATCAACATTAACTTGTTATACTCATTTGCAATGTAATCGTCAACCAGCATCAGCTTGTTTAGATTGGTCAGATATTTGCGATGGAAAAATTGATTGTCATGAAACTGGTATTGATGAAAAAGATTGTTTCGAATTGGAACTCAATTTATGCGAAGAAGATGAATACCGATGTTTAAATGGTCAATGTATTCCGAAATCGTTTCAAAAAGATGGAAACTATGCACCTGAATGTCTTGATCAATCCGACGAAATTACACGAAAACGCAACAGTCCTTTGATGGTCAGTCAGACTGTCAGTGTATATACAAAATGGGATCAAGATGCAATTTGTTACGAATTACTATTGACAAGTTCATGTGAAAACACACGTCAACAAGCATTATTGAAAGAGATGTTCTCAGTTAAAGATGAATCGATAGATGATCGATGTTGGGCTGCATTTAAAGATCTTACTAATGCACCTGATCTATTTGGTAAACCTTATGGCCAACCATGTAATGAAATGAATTGTTTAGAAATGATTGAAGAATATTGTCCTGAAATGTTATTTATTCCCAATGTTCCAGTTTTATTCGGCGATATCTATTTCGCTTATCGGAAAGTAGATGCACCATATCTTTTTAATTTTGGCGAACATTCTATACATTATGTGTGTATAAATAATTCTGCTACTTACAATAACTTTTTCACAAATTATTCTCAAATCTTATTCAATGGTAAAACATGTTTTCGACCATTTATTCCAAGAACACACGATAAAGAACATATATGGTTACTATCCTTTGAATATTATCTTAAAGAAACTTTTCAAAATCTTAGTCCTTATAAGCCAATTGCCAGGATTTGCAGTCGATGGCAGATGTATCAATGTCAAAATTCATCGAAATGTATTTCGATCTTTCGAATTCAAAATTCATTTATCGATTGTCCATTTGGTGAAGATGAAAATGATATTCTTATGAGTGATAGTAAACTAATAGAAATATTACAAAAGACACATTTCAAATGTTCAAAATCAAATCGTTATATTTCGTATGTGTTAGTCAATGATGGTGTTTGTCATTGTGAAAATGATGAAAAGTATTGGTGTGATGATGAACGCATAGAAGAATTTAATCCATTTCGAACAATATCCTTTCAAACTATATGCAATGGATTTACTCAATTGATACCACAATTAATCGATGGTCGAAATGAAACCGATGAAACTGAATGTCAATATTGGCCTTGTAATAATATTGATACTCGTTGTAATGGTATATGGAATTGTCCTGATGGTAGAGACGAAATTGGATGTTTGACCTCATCAATATTAAATTGTTCATTTGAGTATCATCTATGTATTTCATTAGAAACATATGAATTTGTGTGTTTACCGAAAGAGAAGGTGCTTGATGGAAATATTGATTGTGTGGGTGCAACCGATGAACCTCAATTATGTCGAATTTTCAGCGACAATTATCAAATATATGAGCATCGTTTCTATTGTTTAAGAAATTTATCAAAACAATGTTTATTGACATTTCATATTTGTAATGACAAGCATGACTGTGATGATGAATCGGATGAACATTTTTGTACAACTAATCGATCATTTCTTTGGCGAAAAGGCGTTTGTTCCAAGGAAAATGAACATGTCATCAGTGATCGTGAAAAATTCTTTTGTCAATATATACAAAGTATAACAATCGAAAATATTATTTATTTTCAACTAGATAGAACACAAATGTTGAAAGAAGAAATATTGCGAGATAAATATTTATCACGATCGCCATTGATTCATACACCTCAACAATTTCTAACTCAGTGTAACTATGGAATATCATTAAAAGTTTGGTTAAATAATAAAAACGATTCAATTGAAACAACTTGTCTTTGTCCTGCAACACATTATGGGGATAAATGCCAATATCAAAATCAACGTGCTGTTCTTACAATTCAATTTCGTGCTTTATCTGATTCATTGAGAACAATATTTGCTATTATTATTTCACTTGTTGATGATAGTCAACAGCGAATTGTTCATTCATATGAACAAATAACTTATGTCTCGATAAGAGATTGTCAAAGAAAATTTCAAATTTATCTAATGTATGCAACTCGGCCAAAAGATCAATCGAATAATTATTATCTTCATATTGATTTCTATGAAAAAGTTTCTATGAAATATCGTGGAAGTGTTTTATTACCAATTAGATTTCCTTTTTTACCAGTTCATCGTCTTGCATTTATTGTTGAAATTCCAAAGAATGATGATAATCAACGATATTGTTCGAATAGAAACTGTGGTGATCATGGCCAATGTATTCAATATACAAATGAACCAAAGACTTTCTGTCAATGTGATCCAGGTTGGTCTGGAAAAGAATGTAATATCCAACATGAATGTACATGTTCATCGGATTCCATCTGTGTTGGAATAACATCTCAAAATCGATCGATATGTGTTTGTCCAATAAATAGATTTGGTTCTCGATGTTTTTTAAGAAACACAATCTGTCGTCAATTGACGAATAATTCTTCATGTAACCACCATGGGTTTTGTTTAGCAAATGATGATCAAATGTTATACAATCCGACATTTACATGTATTTGCTCAAAAGGTTACAGTGGAGATTATTGTGAATTAGCTGATAAAAAATTAACATTGAGATTTGAGAAAAATATTCTCACATCAAATAATGTTTTTGTTCATTTTATTCAAGTGAGAGAAAAAGCGATACCATTACGATCAACTTATTTTCAAACAATTTTAACTGGAGAAAATGCAATTTCTATTGAGTGGTCATTACCATTTCATCTGATTTTTGTTGAATTAGAAAGAAAATATTATTTAGCTTATCTTAATCAAATTTATAATAATTTTGAAATCATTTCTCGATCCGATCGTTGTCCAAATATAACTGAATTATTCAATGAAACATTGATTCAATTTCATTTTCTTCGTCAAATCAAATATTATCATTTATTCTGTCAAAATTCTTCATTAAATTTGAAATGTTTTCATGATGCCACACAGTTATGTTTATGTCAAAACTTCTTCAATGAACGTGTTGCTAATTGTTTCGTGTTCGATCATCAAATGAAATATGACTGTTTACAGCAAACAGAATGCGAAAATGATGCTGCCTGTTTACATGATATTCCGGATTGTCCAGCGCGGTCAATGTGTATTTGTCCAGCATGTTATTATGGAAGTCGATGTCAATTCAGTACAAATGGATTTGGTCTTTCGTTAGATGCTATTTTAGGTTATCATATCTCGCCAAATATTTCTCTCAATCACCAATCATCTATTGTTCAATTTAGTTTTGCAATGACAATTATTTTTATGATCGTAGGACTTGTGAATGGTATTGTTTGTATGGTTACATTTAAAAGTAAAGTTATTCTTGAAGTTGGTTGTGGTTTATATCTATTAATTTTATCGATCCTAAGTCTGTTAATAATGATCATATTTTCATGGAAATATTTCATTCTTTTATTTTCACAAATGACATTGATTTCAAATCGAAAATTTCTTCTCCTGCATTGTTATTCAATTGATGTTATTCTACGTATTTGTCTTGTCATGAATGAATGGTTAACTGTATGCATTGCAATTGAAAGAACAATGATGGCAGTAAAAGGTGCAAGATTCAATAAGAATAAAAGTCGAAAAGAAGCTAAATATGTTATTGTTGTATTTTTATTGGTGATTATTGGAAGTTCAATTCATGATTCATTTCATCGAAGTTTAATTGTAGAAGAAACTAATCATAACAGTGAAGTTCAACGAATATGGTGTATTGTACGATACAATTCATTCTTTCGAATATACGATTATGCAATTCAATCCATTCATTTTTTCGGTGTATTTACACTTAATATAGTTCTAGCTGTTATTCTCATTTGGAAGAAAAGTAAACGAGCACAAACAATTTATCCTGAAGAATCTTTTCGAATGACTTTTCAACGACAACTTGAAAAGTATCAACATATTTTAATCTCACCATTGATCTTAGTTCTGTTGACAATTCCACGTTTGATTATCGTGCTGATGTCAAAATGTATGCAATCAGCAAATGATTCTTGGTTATTTTTAATTGGTTATTTCATTTCATTTTTACCGTCAATGTTAACTTTTGTTATTTTTGTTTTACCATCGAAATTCTACAAGGCGGAATTTAGAAAAATCATTCATCAGTTCCGAATAGCAACTCAATGAAGACTTTAGCAATTGCCGACAGAAATTTTCTTGTTGTTCTTACGAAACAAATAGATGTCAGTTAACGAACGAGAAAAAAAATCTAACCAGTCACATAAATATGAGAGAAGTATGACAAACAACTGCGTCACAAAAATAAATGCTGAGCAACACACACAAATAATGCTATTCGATCAATTACCAACAGAGATCTTCTTGAAAATCTTCTCCTTTCTTCGATTTCAAGAAACAGTTACCGCTTTTTCAAATCTTAATTCGTATATTGATTCAGTTATACGAAATATCAATGATGGACATTTACAGGTCAGTTATGACAATGCTGAAGAAGTTTGTCGATTAAATTTGTATTCTCACCAAATTGGTCGATTAACTCTCATACATTCTCCAAGTATTGATTTCACAACATCAATCCATTTACGATCACTGACAATAAAATTTGGTACGATTGCACAATTGAATGAAATTCGTCCACAATATTTTCCTTCATTAGAAATACTTCATATCTGTGGTGGTAAATAGTCATCAAAGTGTTTTCTATTACAAGAAAACTGATTATATTTTTATAAATTTTAGTAAATTATCCTTCGGTAGAAGAGAAGACGAAGACAGTGAATGATTTATTTGCAATAATATTATCGAATGGTTTTCCTTGCCTTCGAATTTGTACGGCTACTGGAATTGGAGTTCTGGAAGCAAATGAAAATTGGACGGGATCGTCAACGATTCGTCTTCTTATTCTAGATGGACAAGTACCAACTGTCGATGAAATCATTGCTGGCTTGTGTCCTAATTTACATGAACCAAAACGTGTTCTAAACATACCGTTTCACTCACGAATGAATACAACTACGCTAGAATCACGTTCAAATGCACGAAATAGACGTTTATTAAGAGATATTATGCTGTTGCCGAAATTAGAAGCTGAAAAGAAATTCATAATGGATGAGTGTTCAACTGAAACAGTTATTCAATGTCGAATTCTTCCACGAAGTGATCCGTACTGTTTTGCTTCGTTTCGTTTTGAAATTAAAATTCCACATGATTATCCATTTAAACCACCTGAAGGACGATTTCTTGATCCAATCTACCATCCTATGGTGCGAAAGTCTGGTCAATATTGTTGTTGTGGCGGTTTTTATCAAAATTGGAGTCCAGTATACTCAATAGCCGACTATATCACTAGTGTGACCCATGTTATCGATAATCCTCTACGAGAAGATCATAGTGATTGTCTTTCTCACAAAGAATATGAAAAGGATTATACTACTTTTCAAGAGAAAGCATTACGTTATATATTTCAATATGGAAGACCACGGTTTTAATTTAATTAAAACCAAAAAAACTTCGCTTGAACACTATATATTCTTGAATAAAAAATATTTGCCTTTTTATATGTCGTCGATTTGATTCGATGTTTTTTTTTCATAGAAAAGCAAAAATAGAGAAAACACCACAGCACTCTTTAACATATATTCCCTACAAAAATTTACTTTTCTCGTCATTTTTACAGCGATAAAGTCGTCGACGGATTATATTTTTGTCCTTCTTCTCTTCTTTGCTTCTTTTCACGTAAACACGGCACGTATGATCGACAAACTTGCTGCTACTTGTTTTTATATCTCAATGGGATATATATTATTTTTAGAGTGATGATCGAACCTCTAGCTTTCGGTTATGCAAAAGATCCATGGACTGTGTACTTTGCTGGACAGAAAATTGATGGTGCATCATCGATGTCATTTCAAGTGCTGAGCGATGGCTATGCTAAGGATTCATGGAATGTATATTTTGCTGGACAGAAAGTTGAGGGTGCAACAGCAATGTCCTTTCAAACACTTGGTCAAGGAATGGCGAAAGATGCATTTCATACATATTATTGTGGCAAAAAATTCACTGGATCAACTCTACCGACATCAATGAATATGCAGATGTTTCATTAGCTTACTCAAAACTTCTTTGATTTTAAAAGTAAATTCAGACATATTTTACTCATTCGATCATATAATTTATATTCAAAATAAAAAATACGTATATTTTTTAATGTAATAATTATAAAAATAAGGTGTTTTTTCCTTACAGTTAGATTACTCATCAGGTTAGTTTGAAAAGAAAAGTAAATATTTGCCGAACAATCAAGGTCGAATATAATAGTCATGATTTATTTTACCTTGAATATATGACAGTTTTAAATTCGTTTTATTAAGATTAGTAATAGCAATATGACCTCTAGCTTGTGATTATGCAAAAGATTCAAGGAATGGACAATGGATATGTCATTTAAGATTCGATATTAAATGGAATTATTTGTTCTATCCATCCACATCAGTATATAATTTATTTCAATAATTCATACATCTTAATCCTTTTTTATTTTCAAAAAACAATGGTATGATTTTCATCATTATAGTCCAGTTATTTCGTCTATTCATCTTTGTTTCCATGACGGTTTTTTTTTTATTATGGATGATGAATATCTCTATAAATTCAACAAAATAGTTTGCACCAATACAAATTACTTTGAATATTTGTGACAGCACCCATTAAAAAAGAAAAGAAAAGAAAAAAAAACTAACAGATGGCGCATAAGATAAGAAGAGACATACGCATATACATAGATAAATAAAACCAATCAAATCAAATGGCAAACATAATCAACTCAATAATTAAAAATGGGTCATTAGATTAATCGGATTAAAAAGTCACGGCGATATCTAGAATAAAAAAACAAACACTACTTAAGACTACTTCGCATGACATAAACCCTTGAATATTTTATTGACAATTCATTTGTTTGATTCTTTCATGGCGAGTATCCACCTCTCAGATTTCGATCCGCTTCTCTCTTAATATCTATCTCTCGTGATCAAGAGATATAAATAGCGATACAATTGGGAAATGAGAGCAGTGTTAGCGAGCGCATCGTATCAACGAGTACTATCTTACAAAGTATACTACGCGATGGTGTTTTGAGTTAGTAGCATTAACAAGTATACGATATAGCTGACTAATTACTTCTCTCTTTGGAATTGGAACGATTCGAATTCAAGCTCTCTCACCCATCTTTTTTGTATTATTGTTAATCATGCACTGATTGTTAAAAGTTGCGTGCATTATTATTTATTCATTTCAATAAAATTTCGATTGAACGTAAATTAAAATACTCATTTATAGTGCTTATTCTAAAAGAATCGGGTATCGATGCTATTCGTAAATTACTTACACAACTCAATAACGGAAAAGGTATAAGAAACTCGAATTTAGAGTCTTCACTCACAATCTTTTTTTCGTTACAGTTTCGACCTTGGAAAATCGAAAAAATGCATGATTACGCGTGATCGTGGTGAATACTGTCACAGATGTCCTTTGACAAAATGTCCTTAGAAAAAATGCCCACGGCTTTTTTTCGTTCTCCCACTAGGGTATGGACAGAATGAAAAAGATGGGGGTGGGAATATTTTGTCAGTAAAGTTAGCACCAGATTCGAGTTTTTTGTAGAAGGATTCACCTGTATGTTTGTGCTGGCTCTCTTTTAGGTTGTGCTACATGCAGAATTTAATTCTGAGTTCAGCACAAACATACAGACGAATCCTTCCAGAAAAATCTCGAATCCGGTGCTAACTTTACTTACGTGGAATCATGACGATTATTATTTGACGCAGGTGGTTTGTTATCTTGATATGATAGAACAATCTCGAAAATATTCAAGAATGTTAAACAGGATTTTATTCCTTTCATACGTAATCAAGTATACACTAGTCAATAGATATCCACGGCGGATAATTACTCGTATTTTTACAGTTTTCGGTATTATTCGATGTATTATAAACTAAAACCTTCACAGTATTTAAAATGAACATATTGAAAAAGCTATAATACGTTTTGTTTCGTTTGCTCGAAATTGAAAGTATATCTGTTTAAGAGCTAATTTTCAAACAATCGTGATTTTGATCGTAATTACGGTCGTGAGTGATTGGAAAAATTTTTTTAAAGCCGTGCTCGTAATAATTGTGAGAAAAAATTTCAAACACGCAAACCACTAGACACGTACCCAGGACGAAAAATCCAACAGTCAGTTCCTGTCAGATACAACATGGAAAATTATCAGATTTTATTGTATCCGATGGAGATTCAATGGTTTTTGCTAGAATCCGACCATATTTCTGTAGCAAAGATTTCGTTGGATTTTGTTAGGATCCGATAAGATCCTGTAACGCATGTTCGCCCTGGATATGCCTTATTCTTGTATTTTGATAGGTACATGAATATGTCGGAATGTTCCTAATGTATTGAAATAAAAAACAGCGTTTTTTCTGCATTCTTTTCACCTAGGATCAATATTTAAAAGTTTCACTATGGGAATTTGTTTTATAGTTTATCAAAATATGTTCTATTACTGATAAATAATAATTTTAAACATATGTCAATTGTTCTCAATAAGAGTCAAACGAAGTAAAAACGTACTTAAAAGATTTTTGTAGGCAAAGGTTATTAAAGAACAATGACAATGCAATCGTAAAGTCAATGCATCATCCATTTCGTCAGGTCATACGCATACAATTCTGAAATTTTTTTTCAAAAGTCGAAAGTCCAAACTGATAACGATGTACGCAATCGAATATATTCAACTATAAAAGGAATCGATTTCAATTGATGAATTAAAATTAAAAACCAAACAAAATGGGCACGAAAACAGAACGACGAATGACCCTTCCTTCCCTGCATGGAATCGACATATCGAACACAAATCGGATTCAATTCATTGAAAAAAATGATGATACCAATAAACAAAATATTCCCGGTAATCTTTTTCAAAATCAATTCAAAACGAAGAAGATTTCATTCGGTGAAAGTCGTTCATCAATGGGTTACTTTCGTCCAACATGGATCGAAATCGATATGGGTAATCTTTGTTCAAATGTACGTTTATTAAAAAAATATATCGGCAAAAATGTTCATTTAATGGCCATTGTCAAAGCAAATGCATATGGTTTTGGAATAAATGAAATTGCATCAGCAGCTATTGGCTCGGGTGCAACTTGGTTAGGCGTTGCTACATTAGATGAAGCTATGTCTTTACGTATGAATGTGACAAAAAATGTTCCAATACTCGTTCTTGGTTATGTTCAACCGCAACATTTATCAATTGCTAGTCGATACAATATAACAGTAACATGTGTATCAATTCAATGGATTGAAGAAGCGATTGAATATGCTGTTGAACCGGTTGATTTTCATCTTAAAGTTGATACAGGTCTCAATCGACTTGGAATTAAATCGACAGATGAACTACAATCCATTCTCGATATTGTTAATTCAAATAAATATTTGAATTTTGCTGGAATATTTACACATTTTGCAACATCAGGCGATATGAATGATCGAACATATTTTCAAAATCAATTGAATGGTTTCAAAGAATATTTAAATGTTATTCCTGATATCAAGAATAAAATTGTTCATTGTGCAAATTCTGATGCTGCATTATGTCAACCAGAAAAGCCATTCTATAATATGGTACGATTAGGCAAATCATTACTTGGTCCACCACCTGCAGAATTAAATCGTTTTATGCCATTTCAACTCAAACATACAATATCACTTCATTCATCAATAGTTCTTATTAAAAAACTCGATGAAAATGAAAGCGTTGGCTATTCCGGTGAATATAAGACCGAGAAAAAAGAATGGATCGCTACTTTGCCCATTGGCTATGCCGATGGTTGGCATCAACAATTCAAAATGACACACGTCATTATTGATACTATCAAGGTGCCTATTGTTGGAAGAATTGCTATGGATCAAATGTGTATTGCATTACCAGAATATTATCCAGTTGGCACGAAAGTTACTTTTATTGGTGAACAAAATGGTGAACGAATAACTGCATATGATATATCAGTTAATGCTAAACAACCCGAAGCTGAAGTATTAACTGGATTGGCGGCTCGTATTCCAAGACTTTATATCCATAATGGATCAGTGTTTCATATTCAAAACTCTCTTTTAAACTGATTTCACTTTGAAAATATTCTGTTTTCTTTAGCCTGTTACAATAAAACCTTCCTTATAAAGAACAGCTCCCAACTCTGAACAATAAACACTTTTTTCGGTCCAAACTAGATAAAAACCTCTTGAGGATGAGGGTGTAATGAAATGTTTGAAGAGAGCAATAGCAAATCATGTTCATACATCATAATGGTGTGTTCTATACATTCGCCTTTTTCTAATTAAACATCTACGAATGTGAAAAGAACAGTATAACTATATATACTTCAACTATTATATATGTACCAGAGAATTTTGTATCTTCAGTACATTCTTTCGAGATATCGTTGTGACATTTACCTTTTTATGATCATATTGTTGAAACATAGAATGACTTATCGTTTACCTGGATGAAAAACAGATTTATTATATACAAGGTGATATTATCCTTGAACTGTTCCAATAATGTACCTCTTTTTGTGTATCAAAACGTACCTAATATAAATTTTATACAATGTAGTAGATAAAGTATAAGATAAGCACAATAATTACGTATAATAAAATATCGATACAATATAAGTAAAACCTGAAATTCTTTTCTTTCATTTATGAATAAAGCAACAATGAAAATCGCACCAAACGAATCGAATTCTTCAACTAAAAGTAAGTAATTTTATAACGTATTCGATTCCGATGTTTCTTACTGTATTTATTCTTCTTATGTGTTATAGATGCTCAAGAACAAAAACCATGTCGATTGGATTGGGCAAAATTATCGTGGACAAGATGGATCCATATAGCATTATTTACATGGATGGCTCCTATTTTATCATTAGGCAATAAAACTACACTTAATCTGGAAGATCTTGACAATCTTTCGACAAGTGATCAATGTTCAGTGTTATTGAATAGAATAGATCCACATGGATCGACGTGGGAAGGTACATGGCGTATATTTAGAAAAAAATTTTACAAAGACTTTATAATAAGTACAATACTTATTATTCCACTTGTTATGGCTCGTATTGCACAACCATTACTCATTCGTGAACTTGTTCTTCATATTCGTGATGAAAAGAAAGAATCGCCTGCATATGCAGGTTATTTATACGCTGTTGCTCTTTGTGTTGCTGGAAATATACAAGCCATTCTTAATCAACATATCTTCTTTCGAAATACTCGCGTTGGCATGCGTGTTCGTAATGCATTAGCATCCGTCATCTATAAACATTTGTTGAGCATCAATACGGCAGCGCTTCATAATACTACTGCTGCTCAAACGATTAATTTAGTAGCTAATGATGCCGGTAAATTCGAAGAATTATGCATAAGTTCACACGGCTTTGTGTACGCGATTGTTGAAGGTTTTGCAACATTCGGTCTCGTTTGGTGGTACATCGATCTTCCAGCGGTATTCGGTTATGCTGTATTGATCTCCATAGTACCCATACAGCTCTTGTTCAGTAAACAATTTAGTCGATATCGAAAGACGACAATGTTATATACAGACAAACGTGTTCAAACATTCAATGAACTTGTTAATGGATGTCAAATTATAAAAATGTATAATTGGGAAAAAGCCATGGAAGAACGAGTACGTGAAACACGCAAATACGAACTTTTAAGCATATATAAGGCTAGTTGTTTGAGAGCTATTAATATGGCTCTTTCATTTGCAACGTTGCCTTTGATTGCACTTGCTACATTTGGTGGTAGTTGGTTAATGGGTCATCCTTTAGTTCCCGAGAATATTTTCGCGACATTAGCTGTCTTTGCTTTGGTTCGAGTTCCAGTAACAATTATTATGCCAGGTGCAATCGAAAAGTTTAGTGAAGCTCTTGTTTCTGCCAAAAGACTCGATTATTTCATGCAATTTGATACATTATCAAGTAGACGTCAACATATGACAAAGAAAAACGAACAATATGTGATGAAAATGGAAGATGCATCATTTTCTTGGAACAATATTCCTTCTCTAGTTTCACTTCATCTGCAAATTCGAAATGGTACTTTAGTTGGTTTGAAAGGTACTATTGGTTCAGGCAAATCATCGTTACTAGCTGCTATTCTTGGTGAAATCAATCTTATTAGTGGTAACTTTGAATTATATGCCGATTCAATTTCTTATGCTCCACAATCGGCATGGATATTTGCTGATACGGTAAAAGCAAATATTCTTCTTGGAAAACCAATGAATGAAGAACGTTACAAGGCAGTTATAAAAGCATGTTGTCTTGATATTGATCTACGAAATTTCGGTGCTGTCGGTGATTCATTGATGATCGGTGATAAAGGTGTCAATTTAAGTGGAGGACAAAAAGCTCGAATATCACTTGCTCGTGCACTCTATGCTGATGCTGATTTATATTTACTTGATGATCCACTTGCTGCCGTTGATCCTAAAGTGGCAAAGAAAATTTTCGATCAATGTATTGGTCCTAATAGTTTTCTTCGTGGAAAAACTCGAATATTAGTTACGCATCAAACTCATTTTTTAAGTGAAGCTGATCAAGTAATTGCCTTGATAAATGGTCGTATTGATGAATTAAATGTTAACGAACAAACTGAACTTGATCTAACCAAAGTTACAAAAGAAACAGAACCACCTGCGAAGGATGAAACCAATTGGACACCTAATAATGCTACAACTGATGAAAATTCAATTGTAAAAAATGAAGCATCAGTCGACGGTGCAACTCAATGGAATGTTTGGCTACGATTATTCATTTCATCACCTCTACATTGGTTTGGCTTTCTTCTTATGATAGTTCTTATGCTTGGCAATGAAGCTCTATATGATTTTACGAATAGTTGGCTTTCGATATGGTCTAGTCAAAATATCACAGACCAACAATCATCCTATTATGCTTCCATATATCTTGGTGCTACACTTGGTACATTTTGTGGTGCAATCATACGTGCTGGTTATATCTACTATATTGTATTGTGTGGTGCAACTCATTTTCACAATCGAATGCTCAAAGGTATTTTGTATACGTCGTTACGTTTCTTTGAAAGTAATCCAAGTGGACGAATATTGAATCGAGTTAGCAAAGATCAACAAGTACTCGATGAAGCATTACCATTCAGTTTAATTGATGCTGCACAATATTTATTAATGACAATTGGTTCTATTGCAGTTATAGGACGAATCAATCCATGGACACTTCTCGTTCTTATTCCGTTGATTCCTATGATATTTTGGCTTCGTCGATATTATATGCGTTCTAGTCGACAACTCAAACGACTTGAAAGTGTAACACGTAGTCCAATATTTGCATTGTTCGCGTCGTCATTAGATGGACTGACAAGTATTCGAGCATTTGGTGTTCAAGCCGACTTTTTGAATATGTTCATGGCAAGAATTGATACAAATTCTCAAGCGAATTTCTTGCTTTCAGCTATTACACGTTGGTTTGGTCTACGACTTGATCATGTCACTTCCATAATTACTTTGGTCACTGCTATTCTTTTAGTCGCATTACGTAATCAAATTGATCCATCAGCAGCAGCATTAAGTATCACCTATTGCATTACTTTAACAGGCCAATTTCAATGGGCTGTACGACAATCGACCGATACGGAAAATTACATGACTAGTGCAGAACGTGTTTATGAATATGGTCAATTAGTATCAGAAGCAGAACAGAACACTGATGAAAAAACTTTAATTCTTCAACCAGCTCATGATTGGCCTGCACAGGGTGTCATTGAATTTAGAAACTATACGTTTCGATATCGACCCGAACTTGCTCCCGTACTTAAAAGTTTAAATCTTCAAATCGAATCGAAACAAAAGATCGGCGTTATTGGACGAACAGGTGCTGGCAAATCATCGCTTTTTCAAGCACTCTTTCGACTTGTTGATCAAGCAGCAATCAGCGGACAGATTATTATCGATGGCATCGATATCGGACGTCTTCCACTCGATTATGTTCGTTCTCATATAAGTGTTATTCCGCAAGTTCCTACACTTTTCTGTGGTACACTTCGTTACAACATTGATCCATTCAAACAATACTCAGACGATGAATGTCTCAGAGCACTTGAATCTGTTCAACTCAATTATTTGATACAAAATCATCCCGATGGATTGCATTTATTAATAGCTGAATCGGGTACAAATCTGAGTGCTGGTGAACGTCAATTGATTTGTGTTGCTCGAGCTATTCTCAAGAAGAGTCGTATTTTGTTGATCGATGAAGCTACAGCAAATGTTGATCATGCGACCGATCAAATGATTCAACAAGTTATTAGCGATAAATTTCGTGATCGTACAGTTCTAACAATTGCTCATCGATTGAACACAGTAGCCAATAGTGATCGTATTTTAGTCTTGCAACATGGAGAAGTAGAATATTTCGATGTTCCTGATCGTATTGATTTATGTCAAGGCGATATACAAAACTAGTTTTTTTTTAATAATTTTCATACTTTTATTTCAAAATAAATAAGGAATTCCACTAAAAAAAACTACTTTTTTTATTCGTTTTGTCAATTATAAATTTAAAGCTTCTTGAAAATATACGTCATAGAAATCACCTAATTTTGATCCCATCGCTTCCACTTGTAGTGTTGCAGCACTTTTACTTGTTTGACCTGGTATTGAATTAACTTCAAGTAAATATAATTTACTATCTTTTTCATTGTAAATAAAATCAACACGTGCAATACAACTACACTGCATGATTTCATATACTTTAATTGCAGTACTTTGAATTAGATCTTCGAGTGTTTTATCGAGTTTAGCTGGTGTTTGTAATGACGATTGACCAGAATATTTCGAATTGAAATCATTAAAATTATTATTCGAAAGAATTTCTGTAATAGGAAATGCACTGAGTTTGCCCTTTGCTTTACAAACACCAACAGTAAATTCACGACCAACAAGTGCCTCTTCAACTAAAGCTTGATAATCACTTTTAAATACTTGATTTAATGCAACTAGTAATTCATCAACATTCTTAACATAACTAGTATCGATACTACTTCCACCATTATTTGCTTTGACAAATACGGGAAATTGTAGTTGTTGAGTTACTACGGATACATCAGTCAATGGTCGTTCGATACACACAGATTTCGATACATTGATACCATGATAACCTGCAACTGCAGTTGCCATTCGTTTGCTCATTGTTAATGCTGAACTTATTGCGTTCGAACATCCAACATATGGCATGTTGATCATATCAAAATAGCCTTGTAATTTACCATCTTCACCAGGCGAACCAGCAATATGCAAAAACACACAATCGAAGGTGATTTTTGTTCCGTTGACTGTAATCGAAAAGTCATTACGGTCAACTAAAACAGGTTGTGCAGCTGAATCAGTAGTACCATCATCATAATACCAACGGTTTTGTTCAATCATAATTTTGTAAACATTATATTTTTCTGGATTCAAACAGCTTCTGATATTATCAGCCGATTTCCCAGAGACTGCAGTTTCCTGTGTATAACCACCTGCAACCAATGCGATATTTAATTTTTTGTTCGACATAATTTGAAAGGACAATTGCTACTTTGATGATTAATACATTCAGCTTAAATTCGATTCTCTTATATAAGAGAGCAATGACCTTGAAGCTTGACTTTTAGAAATTTTCTGTTTTCCATATTATCACGAAAAGATAACAACAAAATCTCGTACTTTCGCCCGGAGATTTTGCGAGTACATATTTGATAAAAGAACAAAAAACGTTGTTAAGAATCTACAGGTAAAGAACGGAAAGATATATGAGTTTTTATTTGTCTTCTTTTGTTCCTAGAGAAGAACATTAAAAGGTCGTTATTCAGAACTCTTTTCGATGTGTTTAGAACGCTTTTATCATGCACCTATAAAACATTTTTTGGAATTTAAACTCTTTGATAAGGAATAATAAAACAAACCTTCGGTCAATGCAGGATCCCCTTTTCACTAAAGTAATGAAGATAATACGTAGGTTATCTTGGCAGGAGATTCGAGTTTTTCCAGCGGCGATTCGCTCC
>ERZ778019.2074-NODE-2074-length-21709-cov-13.032096_pt1 | contig 21709 bp, 20 predicted proteins | sample MGYA00375749_ERZ778019 | MGnify/ENA primary metagenome ERZ778019 (study PRJEB29350, sample SAMN05389821) | bioreactor metagenome | isolation source: Ammonium sulfate bioreactor | place: South Africa: University of Cape Town | collected 2014-03-17 ... | reverse complement strand
CTTTTAAAAGATAAACATTATATTACTCGAAAAATGAAACAAAAAGAGAGAGAGAAAACGAAAGCAAAAAAAATGCACAACTATCACGCGATATAATAATAGTAGTAATGATAATAATAATATGTATGGTTATATTCAATCTAAAATGAATATTACAGACTAAATAATCGCGCAGAATATATAAACAAACGAACGTTAATAAGAAGCACGCATAAACATGTAAGCAAATATAGACAGATTGTTAGATTTTTTTTCTTTTGAAACAACAAAAAACAACAAAAACGAACAATTTGATTGCTAGTATATGAAAAACTGAAACGAAGACATTCAAGAGACAGAGAGAAAAGCACCACATTATTGCACAACAAAAATAAAGACCGGGTCCAGAAAAAAAAACGAATAAAGAGAAAAATTAAGCCAGTGATTCATCGTTTATATTCGGTGACAGTCGAGACATGGGCTGTGCTATCGAACGATTGATACTTGCATTGTCACGATCGTACTTTTCCGAATATAGCCAATCCGTTCTTAAAGTGCAAAAAAACAAAGAAAAGTCAATGACTCGATTTTTTTTGCATTTTTCGAGCAAATACAAACACCAGAACAAAGCGGACAAGCATTTAAAAACTAATAATAATTCGAACGTGCAGGTGTATTTCATTTCTCATTCTCAACCGTTCACAATTACTTACAAAATGAACAAAACATTCGACAGATTTGTTTGTCTGTCTGTCGAAAATCATATCTGAATAAATTATTAGTCAGCTCAATGAATTAGTAGTTAAAAAAAATAAGGAATCAAAGCGGAGAGAATAAATAGAAATAGTGAATATTTGTCTCTACCATTGTCTACAATATATTTCATCGTGTCTAAAAATGAATGTGAAATCACAGTTATTGACACAATATCACCAGAAAGGAAAATTTGCCCAACCACACACACACACAGACAACATCGATTTTCATTAACCCTCTGAGAATAACAAGAACTACCTTGGAGAATAGTCTGTTCTTAAATCATTCGTCTAGAGAAAAAGATTACAGTGAAATTTCTTTTTCTCATCGAATGTTTATAGATTTGTTGTTTGTTTTTCTTTGGCTATAATCGAAAGTTAAGTAGCACTTACTGTTCGATAGCTGTGGGAATTGAAAGACGATTATTCGGAAATTGCCGTTCGAGTTCTGCAATTGTATAGATATAATGAATCTTATGATAGAATTTCTTGCTAAAAAATGGACGAGATAGTGCAATCACTGTTCGAAGCCATCGAGTTGGATGAACAACATAAACTGAACGAAGATTTTTTCGAAGTCTACAACAAGCAAATATGAATATTATTCCGAATTCGATGGAATCTAACCGGAAATTAATCATTTGATAGCATTTCCGAAGAAATTTCAAATCTGGTGTTCGATGTTTCGATGTGGCACCATGAAAATAGACCAAAATATAATCATTAATAACTAAATTATTCAATTTATGATAAACATAACTAAACAAAAAAAAACAAATCATATCTAAACATATGTATGTTTTTTTTTCTTCTTATTTACTAGAATAATTGATCCATAATATAACGATATTCTCGAAGACGATGGTCAGGTAAAGCACAACCGTAGATAGTAATGACAGCTGTTTGATCGTCACCATTCAAAGTACCTGCTGAACTAATTACACATTTGAATGGATTAATCGATTTGGCATCAATATTTATTTGAGTATTATCAATGAAACATGGAATTACACCGTTGATTTCATCTGAATCGATATTCGGTTCTTCATTGGAGACTGAACGAAGAAGAACTAGAAAATTAATAAATAATGTGTCTGTGTGTGTGTGTGTTTTTTTGCAAAACGGATATGAAAATAATCTATCTACGGAAATGAATCGACAACGTTTCTTGTCGAAAAAGAAAAATATTCGTTTACTATAAATCTTTGCTTTTCTGTTTATCTAAGCGCATACGCATACAAACTAATTCGATTTACGCTGTTGAGGACAAGTCGTTCTGTTCTCAAACAATTATTCAGAACATATTTTCTTAGTCCTCTAAGTCTTTCTTTGGTTTCATCGTTTCTTATTCTTCTTCTGCTTCTTCGTTTTCATTTCGTTGTCATTTTCTTATCGGCATCCTCCCGTTAGTAGCACTTGATTGTTTGCCGACTGCTTGCTCTCTTCGTTTTCCACTCTTTCTTTTTTCTTCTTCTCTCCTATACCCAACGGCATAAAAAGAAGAACTTTATGTTTATGAACGGATGAAAGAAAGAAAAGCGTATAGTAGAGATCCGTTCTATCCTTTCAAGAATCTTCATTTTTCTCTCTTTATTGTATGATTGAGTAGTGATGCGTTTATTTGGCTTGACAAAGACACATACACATATATACGGCTTATTTGAACATTAGAATCAATGCATTCAACGGAGGTACAGTGCGTAGAAAGATTTGATAGATCGAAACAAAAAAATCTCTACTCTGTAGAAACATATGAATCAATTGATGGATACAAATACGAATCGAACAGCTTTGAAAACGATTTTATTTCTCGGTTTTACACCATTAGTCATCGCGGGTATTCTTTATGTTAGTTTAAGTCTTTGTATTCAAGTGTCACGTTGTTATTCGAATTGGCGATTGAAAAAACAATTACAAATCGTTCGTTGTTCGGAACAATGTTTAATTGTTTCGAATCCATCAATCGACGAAACCGATCGACAATCGTATCCTCAAGTTGTCTAATTTATCAAGCAGAACGACTAGGTCTATAACAAAAGAGAAGACGAGAGAAAGAACGAACGAAGTATTTCCAGATTTCTATCATCCATCAAAAAAAAACTGAATGTCAACGGTTAATAGACAAGCAAAAAGGAAAACATCGATATGAATATATATCTCGAGATATAGCCATCGCATGCTTAACTCTAATACTTTTCTTCTGCTATATCCACGGGGGAAAGATTCGCCTTGATATGCAGATTATCAACTAAACAGCTATACGTTTTCTATTTCCAATATGTTTTTGGTTGTTGTTTTTTGTTATGATTATTATTACTATCATTATTGCTGTTTTTTTTCTTCGGATTTTTTGTGTTGTTTTCAACAGTTCGTTAGCAAAGACTCGAATAGTCCGTCAAATTAGAGAAAACAAAACGCACAAGCACGATGTCCATTGTATATATTTGGTTGATTAGTTAATATTAATAAATAACAATAAACGAAACAAGAAATTATTTCATATTTTGTTTTTATGGAAAATTGTTCACGTCAATGTATTCGTCGAACATTATTTGCTGTTCTAATCGGAGTATCGCCGGTAGTTATTTGTCTTCTATTTGTTGCTTTAGCTCGATTACTAATTCATTGTCTTGAACTATCGTATAATCGTCGGCAAAAGCCCGATGATCATCGTCGTCGATCATCATCAGCTTTTTATCAAGCAGGCCGTCCAACATTATCCTATACTCCCGTTTCAATAGCTGAACTACATCGAATTATCCAAGGTGATCATTACTATCATCATCAATCACCACCATCACAAAAAGATTCATCCTCTGTACCAACACCAACGTCAACAAGTGCTCTCGCAAATCTTGTTATTCGTCGTAATGCAATTAATACAACACCATTTGCAGCGTTATTTGCGCCTGTGACAACACCATCATTCGATGTTGTCAATGAACAATCACAACGACGGCCAAGTTTGATGACATTTAAACATGAATCTACCGAAACAACACGATTAGGTGGATTAAATTCTCAACAATCGAATAAAATCGTATTTCATATGAATGAAAATGAATATAACGAAATCGATCCATTAGTAGCAGCCACAACGACGACGACAACGACAACAACAGTTGTTCTCGAAGAATTTCTTGATTTTCATTCAGTTCGTTCAATACCATATTCATTAGATCTCACTGAACCACTTTTGGACACTAATGATTGATGCTTTCGCAAAAAAAAAACTCGATTTTTTCGTTTTTTTTTCTTCTTCTTCTTCTTAATCGTACATTGTATATGATTGATATAATCATAACTACATGGTATATATGAACCGTTATCGGTCAAGGTTTTTTTGTTTGATCGAACTGATATATAGTCAAGCTTTCAATCGATTGAATTGACCATGAGTATTCATTGAAAACGAACGGTCTTACATATTTCTTGTTCAATTCATTTTATTTTATCTTTAACTCAACGTAAGATAATGTCAGTGGTTGTTCCAGCATCGCTTCATTCCATACAGAAATCGAACATTGAAAAACAAAAAGTTCGAAGTGAAGATGAACTATTAAAGTTCTTTCTTCACGGTTCATATGATGTGCAACGTGGTCACGTTTCGACAGCTGTTCGAAATGAAATTGCCGAACAAACAAATCCAACGATCGATATCGACGAAGATAAAATCAAGAAATCTCGTTGTATGTTCGAAGAAACTTATATGATTAATATTTCTGTTCAAAAGCCTGATGCTAAACAAATCGATGTTCGAATTGAAAAATCATCGTTAGAAGGAGAAATTCCAACGGACAAACTCGACGCAGGCGATGACGAAATTTCGAGTATATTCGATGACGATGAAATCGATAAGGTTATGTTAAATGGAATTAATTCAACAAATGAACCAACACAAACAAATCTAACATTAGCTGATATGATTAGTAAAAGTTTAACGACAATACCATCATCGTCTGTAGATAATTTAAATAAGATTTCTCAAACAAATCATTGGTTTGTTCAACAGAAAACGGAAGTCAAATCGAGAAAGATCAGTGCTGAAAGTTTACCAGGTAAACCAATAGAAGGCAATACAACGAAAGTACCATCGTCAACACCTGTTCGACAACCGATTTTAACATCAAACAGCAAAGAAGATGAGAAACTTTACAAATATCTCGATTATCTCTATACAAAAGAAGAGAAACCAAAAACACAACCACAGCCACAGCCACAACCGAAAGTTCCCATTGTACAAACTATACTTTTGTTTTTCTTTAATTTTCTTTCTTTCTTTTTTGATTTCGTTGTAGACAAAACAATCTCCTCAACCATCGCCTATTTCTATCATCGATCTCGAACAACTCTGTCGTTCATTAACAGTCGATGATTTAAAAAATGAACTTATTCGAAAGAAAATCTACGAATTAAAACTTCTCATCGATCAGCAACATCAAAAGCCTGCAATCAAACCACGTCGTGACACTCAACCCGTTCTTATTGCTATGCCGCCTGTTGTCACTCAACGACGACAAACAATAAACCATCCAAATCTCAATGCAAATTACCCGTCAAAACAAACATTTCAACGACAAAATCCACCGGTTAATTCAACACGAAAATATTAAAATCTACCTGATTCGTTTGAGAAACTGTTTTGCATTTGAGGTGGCGATTCAATCGGAATGTTTTCATTGATTGTAGCTAAAGATAAATAAAGACTTACGTATAATTAAAAGCAATCGAGATTTTTATTTGTTTACATGTCAGTTGTTGGTTTTCATTGATTTGAGGTATTGATTCAATCATTTCATAAGGTCGTTCTACTTCAATATCTTTTTCTTCAATAGTTACATAACTCATTTCCATTCGATCATTATTAGGATTCGGTATATTCGTTGTAATATCCTCAATATCAAGATCACTTGATGATTCATCATGTAATGGTGGATTAACAATTTCGATATTTTCGACGTGTTCATCGAATCGAACAGATTTGTTAATTGGATGAAATGAATCCGAAAAGAAATTTCCATGTGAATTCACTTTACTAACAGGTGAAAGATCATCATCATCAATAACATTATTGATATTTGTCGTTGCATTCGGCATTTGATCTTCTAATTCCCAAGGTTCATTATCAACGGTTGCTGTTGACCATGATGACTTGAGTTCGGGTGGTGGCGTTGGAGAGCTCTCATCTTGAGTAATTGAATCAATTTCCGTTTGTTCAATCACCTGAAAAACAAAGATTAACAGTTGATTTCGAACAAAGACATTTGTGTATTACTTCATCATATTTGACTTCATTTCTATTTGAATTCGTTTCGGGCTAAATATAGAAAAGAAAGGGAAAATAAATGAAATAAAAATGAATCTAATGAATATTTCATGAGCTCAAAGCAAATCAGCAATACCAAAGCAACTTGACAAAAGAATACGAATAAGAAAATATGTGCCAAGAAAAACAAACAAACGTAATTGAATTACTTTCAAAATAGCTTCTTCGATTGTATCATCGAAGACAGGTGCTGTTATTGAATATTTGAGAAAATGATCTTCGTTATTATTATGATTTTCAAATGAAAGAATCGAATCATTGGTTTGAATCGTATCGGAGGGTAATAACCAAGGATCATTAACGATTTCTTGTTGTGGTTGTTTTTCTTCTTCGAATATATTCTCTGTGATTGTGTCGTCTGGTGCTTGAAAATGTTGACTCCAAACAGTATCGAATTGCTGATCAAATGGATCAGGTAATTGTTTATCTGTTGCTTTACTCTGATCATGCCAACTAATAATCGATGCAAGATTTTCGACTGGAGGAGGATGTTGTTCTTCTTCGAAGATTTCACAAACTGCATCGGACAGAATTCGATCGACGAAATTTTCAATGAAATTCGTCGGTTGATTGACTTCAGTTAAAGCTTTTTCTAACGTATCGGAAACAAGTTTTTCAACAACCGATTGAATCTGTTCTTCTTCATCATCATCATTTTCATCGACTTCATATAAAATCATCGATTGTGGAGTCGATATCGGTGGTTGTTCTAATTCATCAATGGGAAATAATTGATGTTGAATAGCGTTTATTAATGGATTAGCAACGGTGTGATCGATATGTAATGGTGGTGATGGTATCGGTTCAAATGGTAATGCACTCATTTGAATATCTTTGACGATACTTTCGAGATTTTGTGTTGATGTAAATTGAATATCTGGCAATGATTCGTGAATATGTTGGAAAAGCCAATGAAGATAATTTCGTAGATCATCGTTGGGTTGCGGTTTGTCATCGAATAAACTTTCCCATGTCAAGTTCGACGATTCGACTTGTGACATTGATTGATTCCATAAATCATCGAAATCGTAATTTGCTAATGTCCTATTGGAATTTTCATTATTAAACATATTTGCCGTTGTTGTTGTTGTTGTTGTTGTTGTTAATGGATCGAATAGATCGAAAATGTTCGTTGTTGATATTTGTTGTTCATCGGTTAGATGATGAGTCATATTGGTATTTGCGTTTGATATTTGTAAATCGTCGGTATTTAATTGGTTTGAGAATGTTGTCGATTGAATGCGGTGATTTAATGATAATAAGTTTGTCAATGACGGCGACGTCGACGAGGATGTCTCACGGTCGTATGAAGAAAGTGAATCATCATGAGAGAAAATAGGAGAGCTTATTAGAGGCAAACGAGTCGTTGCGTTTTTTTCTTCTTCATCATCGCCGTCGTTGTTGTTGTTGTTTCTTTCGCCAGTTTTTTTTTCTTTTTTTTCTTCGACATCATTATGATTTTTATAAAAAATAATATTATTTTTCTTATTTTTTTCTTCTTGTTCTTCGTCGGATTGTTTTATTCTGTCATTGACACACGACGACGTTTGTATGTGTGCCGTTTTATTGAATAACTCCATTTCATTCGAAGTAACATTATGAATTTGTGAAAGAGTTTGCAATAGTTCTAAATCATTATCATCATCATCGGTATCTGAAAAATTATTCATCGTATTTTGTTGACAACGAATATCGAAATGATGATTGACATCTGCAAGAAGAAGAAGAAGAAGAAAAAGCAACGATGATTTGTTAGTATGTCGTAAATGATAGTTTACCAATCATATTCTTGTTTGTATCGGATACTAAAGATGTCTGATGTGTATTTGGTTGCTGTTCGAACGAGTCATTTTCAATTTCATTATCGTTCGACGACAGATGTATCGATGGCCGGAAGGTACTAATAACTGAATTGGTTTGCTTGACTGGCTCCGATCTCTAGAGAAGAAAAATGAGCAATAACAAAGATAAATTGGCTCTTTTGCTTTTTTTACCTTTTCATTATCATCAACGGAAAGAACTTCTTCGAAGATTGCGGGATTATGCATGATTGCAAGAAATTCATCATCGTGATTATTTTCATTGAATAAATGTCGCATTTGAATGATATCATGAACGAGCTCATTTTGATGATGATTGTGTTGAAATTGAATTAATGTCTTCAGATTTGATCTTAGATCAGCGAGAACGGGCTGTTCGGGAATAAACAATGGAAGATTAGGATAAGTATCAATAGTTTCAACAACATCTTCATCGTCTTCTTCTTCTTCGTCATCGAGAGCTGCTATTGGAGCAATTTCAATTGGATTTTCTTCATCAATATCGAGAATTGGTGTTTGATCGGGAATAGGTGATGATGACGAATGAGTACTAATACTATGACTACTTGGAGAATCTGCTCGATTATTATCAAGATTTATTTGTAAACAAATATCATTATCATCATCTTCATTTTCCGATAAATCATTGGTTAAATTTATAACAAGATTATCATCATCATCATTTTCACTTTCTGATGATGTTAACAAATCACCATCATCACTTAAAAATTGTCGTGCCTGATCAGCATAACCAATCGTTAAATGAAATGAATTATTCGAACATCTCGAATTACTTCGCGATGTATCAATAAAATCGACTTGATCAATAGGATTTAAATTTACATTTACTAAAGAATTCACTTGACTATGAGTTGTATTCATTATTAAATCATCATTCCATTGTGCAACTTCTTGATCAGCATCTTCATCTTCATTGTCGTCTTGCGAATTTGATGAAGATAAAAGTGAATCAGGCGATGTCGATCTAATCGATTCCGATCGATCAGACAAATCCATTCGATCGAATGGTACTTGTTGCTCATCATATTCGTTTAAATCATCAATATCAGGAATATTATTAAATAAACACGAAACCATTTCGTTGGTTTTTTCGTCCGATTCGTTCATATCCATTGGTGTTAGTTGTTGTTGTCTTGTTTCGGGTTCAATCGATGACGATTGTGCAACAAACGCTGCTCTATTCAATGGATCTGAATCAGCAAATAAGAATGAATTAAACATTGGCTGATAGGATTTGTCTTTATTGACATCATGCACCACGATTTGAGGCGTTGATTCGACAGGAGATGATGAATTGTTCTCAAATATCGAGGGCAAATCAGTATAAAACGTGCTGAGATTCTCAACGTCAGACGCCATATCGATCAGTTGAACATTTTTTTGCGTTCGTATGCGAAAAAAAGAAGAAAAGTCAGAAAAAAAAGAAGAGAACCGATGGCGATAGAGAGAAGAAAAGAACGAAAGAAAGAGAATGAAAAAATGACAATAGAATCGACTAAATACAAAAAAAAGAAGAATCCTTTGAGAGAAGAGAAAAATAAATGATGAGGATGATGAGACTGAAATGCAGACGAATAATAAGCAACTCAACTGCGAGAAAGAACAAAGAAATACAGCTCAAGCAATAAAATCGTCAAAGACGATCTCGTTTTTTTTTCTCTTCTTCCTTTTCTCCTCGACTTACTCTAACGTTTTTTTTATATACACAGTTCTTGTGACTTGAAACTGTCCTTCATCTGTGGTACTGACACAACGTTTTTCTTTCTTTTTCTCTTCTTTTTCCTATTATACGTATGTGACATATTAACAGACGGAGAGACAGAAGCAAAAAAAGAGCCATGATTTTGTTGTATGTGCATATGTTTAGTATAAAAAAAAGAGAACGCTTCTACAGATTGCTGATAGATTTATGCAGTTAAGAGAGCGAGTAATCAAATCGGATAGGTGAATGTTGGTTAACTGGCAGACGATTTCTTTCTTTCTTTTTTTTCGATGTAATGTAATCGATCTATATCGATATAAAATCAACCTTTATTAGAAATATGTCAGACGATATCCGATCGATTTCTTTTGAGTTCATGTGTGTGTGTGTGTGTGTTTTTTGTATAGAGAATATAGCTGAAGGTCGATTCAATTTCTTTTCCTTTAATGAAACGAGAGTTTTAAAAAGTCTTTCTATAGAAGTATCTCGAACAGTTGCTCGAGCAATTAAGAATTCCATTTGTGACATGTCATTGCATAAAAGCAATCAATCGAAGCAGTCAAGCCAATAGAGCAAAAAGAAAATGAACTTACAGTATTGGAATAAAGATCAGCTTTATCAATGGTTATAAAATCATCGTCGGAATTTGATGAACAATTTGAAAGAGATAAAACTTCCGTTGATATTTCTAATCCGCCCTCTCGCTGTGCGATTTGTACGAATGGTAATGATGAGTTGTTATCTGATATTTGAGAATCATCGTTATCGTCATTATCGTTCTTAGTTTGCTCCATTTTTGATTTGATGGATCTAAAATAGAAGCCTTGTAATCAATGGCGAACGCCTCAAGCAAATATATCTTCAGTAACTTTATCAATAACTTCTTTATTTTATCATCACGTCAACAATGTGATGACTATTACTACTTTCGGAAGAGTCAAGTCAGATGTTGACAAGATGAATCATACTTGACTATGCGTCGTATCATGTGATAATTTTACATATTAAATTGTGATATTTTTAAGTAAAAAATAAGAAAGCACAATTTCATTCTCTCAAACTTCTCTTTTGCTTATGCAGTTTTTTCGAGTATTAAATAAATATTGAGCATGTAAATACTGTAGAATAAATTAAGAACTTCAAATATTATGCACAACGAAGTACAAATTAAATCAAGGTAGATTTAATAGATAAGAATAAATCTATGACATATTTACAATGTAAATAATCTTGGCCTTTTCGTTTCTTTTTCATTTTATTTGAATAGATAAACAATAAGTCAGTAAACACAAAACATGTTGCATGCAAAATCGACTGCATTAGAAGTTATACAAGCTCTCAATGCAGATCTTACAGGAAAGACTGTACTCATCACTGGTGGAACTGCAGGTATTGGACTTGAAACAGCACGTGCTCTTGCTGCAGCTCACGCACATGTCATCATCACAGGACGTGACATGATTAAAGGACAAAAAGCTGTCGATGATATTAAACAATCAACTAAAAACGAACAAATTGAACTGATGGAACTGCACTTGGATTCATTAGAATCGGTTCGAACATTTGCAGAAGAATACATAAAACGAAATTTACATTTACACATTCTTATTTGTAATGCTGGTGTTTTCCCTGGAACTCGTAAAGAAACAAAAGATGGTTTCGAACAGAATATGGGTGTCAATCATCTAGCTCATTTCTTTCTTGTTCAACTATTATTACCATCATTGAAAATGAGTCAACCATCACGAATTGTCGTAGTTAGTTCGTTAGCTAATCGTCGTTCGAGTGTCGATTTCGATGATTGGAACTGGGAGAAACGACCGTTTAATAAATGGCTTGCTTATGGTCAAGGAAAAACAGCCAATATTCTCTTTGCTAAACAAGCTAGTGTGTTTTTTGCAAGTTTAGGCATTAAAGTCTATTGTCTTCATCCGGGAACGATTTTTACGGATATTCAATCGGAATTCACACAGGAAGATTGGAATAATCTCGGATGGATTGATAAAGAAACTGGAAAACCTGTTGAACGTATAAAAACGACCGAACAAGGTGCTTCAACAAGTGTTTGGGCTGCTTTAGCACCTGAATTAGAAGATCAATCGGGTGCCTATTGTGAGGATTGTGCAGTTAGTCGAGGTGTTGTCGATCCGTCGACTCCTTTACTTTACGGTTTAGCAGCACATGCAGTCGATATGGATGCAGCTAATCATCTATGGGAACTGAGCGAAACTTTAGTTGAACCATTTCTATCCAAATAAATAAAAAAAAACACGTTAGGATTCACTGTCTTTGTGCGACCCCTCTTTATCTGTTCTCGAGAAAAAGGAACGAAGGAGTTCAAATAATATGGCGACGATGTAATGTGATCATCATCTATGTCAATAAAGAACTTTCGAGTTTGAAATATGTTGCATGCAAAATCTACTGCATTAGAAGTTGTACAAACTCTTAATGTTGATCTTACAGGAAAAACAGTGCTCATCACTGGTGGAACTGCAGGTATTGGACTTGAGACAGCACGTGCTCTTGCTGCAGCTCACGCACATGTCATCATCACAGGACGTGATATGATAAAAGGACAAAAAGCAGTCGATGATATTAAACAATCAACTAAAAATGAACGAATTGAACTGATGGAATTACATTTGGATTCATTACAATCTGTTCGAATATTTGCTGTAGACTATATTAAAAGAAATTCACCATTACATATTCTTATTTGTAATGCCGGTGTTTTACCAGCCACTCGTAAATTAACAAAGGATGGTTTTGAACAGAATTGGGGTGTCAATCATCTAGCACATTTCTTTCTCATACAACTTCTATTTCCTTCGTTGAAAATAAGTCAACCGTCACGTATTATCATCGTTAGTTCAGCAGCGAATCGTCGTTGTGCCATTGACTTCGACGATTGGAATTGGGAAAAACGACCGTATGATCTTTGGCTTGCTTACGCTCAAAGTAAAACTGCAAATATTCTCATTGCTAAACAAGCAAACGAATACTTTGCTACACATGGTATTCGAGTGTATAGTCTTCATCCTGGCATCATTTTTACTGATATACAAAAAGAACTTAGTCAAGAAGAATTGGATAAACTCGGTTGGATCGATAAACAAACAGGCAAACCTATTGATCGAATCAAAACAGTAGAGCAAGGTGCTTCGACAACTGTTTGGACTGCTTTGGCACCTGAATTAGACAGTCAATCGGGTGCATTTTGTGCTGATTGTGCCGTTAATTCGTTTATTGGTGATTCATCGACGACTGGTTTTTATAATCTAGCTGCACATTCCGTTGATATGAACATCGCTAAACGTTTATGGGAACTAAGTGAAAATTTAGTTGAACCGTATTTATTTAAATAAACAAAATATCTTATACAGTCATGTCTACTATCGAAACTGTTGGAATAACTGAACGTTCGCCGAAGATTTGCGGTTTCAATTGAAGTCGATTAGGTAGACTTGGAAAATACGACGGTTGTTTCTTGTCGAATAGTTGATCGAATTCCATTTGTAATTGAGTTTCACGTGCTTGAATTTTCGATGCATTCGTCGAACCGTACAACCATTCGAGTTCTAATTGACGAATTTTCGAACGATTGATCGGTGGTAATTTACTAATTAATTGAGTATTCGGACGCACTAAAATGATAGATTATGCAGAGGTTTTATTCGTATGCAGACATACTCTGTTCACCAGGTACTAATTCAATCTGTTCAGCTTCATTTTTCTCTTGAGATTTTTGATTTTCTAAAACAATCAATTCGTTTGATTGTGTCTTTCTCGAAACCGAACACAATTACAGTACTTCGATTGATCTTATGTTCTTTCGAAAGTCGATAGAAATCTAACATATCATCATCAATCATAAACTCTAAATCTTGTTCTTGGCCTTGTTCTTGTTCAATGACAGTCTCTACTGTCGGATTCGTATTTATCCATTGCATAGCTGTCTGATAGTTTGTCCAAAAAGTTAAATTCTGATTATTCATCTTTCTGAAAAGAAAAAGACAAAAACACAAATACATGATCAATGTCGAAATTACAAATTGAACACAAAAAAAATAAAGTCATCTGATTCTTTTGAAAAGCACAACAAACAAACATGAAAAAATTGAGTGAGAGATTATGTCATTCATTGATTTGTTTTTAAAAAATTGAAAATATCGATCGAAGTTGATCAAGATACAATTCGGTGAGAGCGACGCCTAGGAATAGAACAATCCAACCGATAATATTTGTCTTTTTAATGAAATCCTAGAGAAAAAAAATTGATTATTGTAAAAATGAAATGAGTGTTGAATACAAACCCAAGTTCGATCGAAGAAAACTGAACAAACAAGAAAATCTTGAAGACTAATCGCACTGATATATCTCCAAAGATAGAATATTAAGATTGTCAATGGTGAATGCAGAACATTCAATTGAAAAACCTAGAATTTTGATTTCTATTTCAATGAAACTTGAATTTCATCTAACATACTTGTACTAATTTATTAGCTTGATATGAATCCAATATTTCTTCATAATTTCTCACAGTTCGATCCCAAAAATTCGCTGATAACGCGTATCGAAGAGAAAATAAAATAAATACTATCCAAATACGTTGTTTGCTTTCGACAATTTCAGTTGTCATTGGTATTTTAACATCATCATCGAGATTTAACATCATCAAATCTTTTTCATCGTCACTTGCTGGACTCATTTTTATCGTCGTTGTTGATGGTGAATTCATCGAACGTGTTATCGTTCGTAACGGTCGATGTCTTAATAAATATATCAAACATCCAATAACTAAACAGGCTCCACCTAGAATATCACTGGTCGCATCAATATAATAACCCAATGCGCCATAGTGCGATTTATATCGTTGATTTTTTGCATGTGCTCGAAAAACAACTCCGTCGAGATCATCGAGAAAACTGCGTATTTCGAAAATTAAAACTCCAATTTGTCGACGTCGTAACGACTCGTGTGAGAAGAATTTGATTGATATCAATGCAAGAAAACAGTGGAGAAATGATATACTATTTGCTGATATGAATGGAAAATAATAGGTAAAGAAAAATTTTGATTCCATTAATTCGGCTAATGGTGAACGAAAAAATTGTGTCTAAAAATAAACAAGATATACATATATTTCTCTCTTTCCTTCGTTGATATACATACAGCTGGACCAACCATAATTTCTTTGACAGATAATGAGCTGAAAATATGTCCATTTGTTATTGTTTTATTCGTTTTCAATGATCCTTCATCGAATAAATCTCGTGTTCGTATGTGGAAGTAAAGAATAAATTCCATAATCGACAAGTAAATAATAAATAGAAGAAAGCATGTGTATACCGGATTGGCGACGAGACGTTGTAGTATTCGAAGACAAAAATGTCCATATTGATTCATCGAACTTTTTCTCATATCAGTGATACTGAATTTTTGTAAGCAAAGCAAATCAACAGAAAACGTGAATATCTCAGTTATTCTTATCAAAAAATTGTGTATACGAAAGTATGTAAGAAAAAAAAAGAAGTTTACAACATCAGGCCATACTCAGCTGTTGTTTCGTTCTTCTCTTCTTTTTCTCTCGCTGTCATTACTGGTTCACGATTGATAAGAGAACGAGAGAAAAGTAGAAAAAAAAATAGAGAATATGCAAACAGAATATGATCTTTGTACATCTCAATTAGACTTTGTGTCATGCTAGTTTTTATATTTTAAGAGAGATAGAGAGACAAAAAGGTTTAGTAAGAAGAATCAATATAATTTAAATATTAATCTTGTTTATGGGGTGTAGAAAAATTAATTCATATCCATTGTTGTATCGGTATCATTAGATGTTTGATAGAATCGATCTAATGCCGTTGCAAATGCTTGTAGATCACGTTGATTAACAGCATTAATCACATCAGTTGAAAAATTAAATTGAGCAATAAGAGAACTCAATTCGCCGGATTGAAACACGGTACTAAATCCTTGAACAATCTGTCGAAATTGGGGCGAAGAAATTGATTGTTTCAATTCAGTTTCAGTTTCGGGAATCGCAACACCTTGAGGAAGATGCGGACGAATTTTGTCTTGCACGCTGTTATTGCTTAATAGCGGAATTAGATTCTAAGATGAATACGAATGAAATCCTATAAAGTTCATTGTCAAATGCAAATCGACTTACTTCACTTTTCATAATTTCACAAAGATCAATCGAATTATTCGCGGTATTCTGCGTACCTAAATTAGCCAGTACATTTGTCAACGTACTCATCTGAATCGGAGCAGTTGCTGTTGATGACGACGACGATGTATTAGCCGTACGACTTGCAGCTGGTGCTGTATTAGGTCGTGAATCTCCGGTTCGTTGGCTCGATGAATTCGAACCTGCTGCAGCTCGTTGCGAAGCTGAAGGCGATCCGCCAGCTGTACGACGAAGATTGGGTAATGCACCACCGGCACCACCACGCATTGATGATAAGAAAGGAATTAATTCATTTGGACTCATTCCTATGAAAATAGAGAAATACAATTGATTGATGAACGTTGATTTTTCGTTCTACCGCTGAGAACATTCGAAAGAAGATTAGGATCGATTCCTCCTGGACCACCCATTTGTTCCATTAAAGGTTGTAATGGATTCGAACCGTTTCCATCATCATTACCAGAATTGAAACCAGGTGCTGGTGGATTGTTTAACTAAAATCGACTTTAACAGAATAAAATTAGTCATACCGAACAATCTTACGAAATTATTTATCTTTCGACAATATTCTTCATCTTTATCTTCTTTGGGTTCTTGCATCCAAAAGAATAATTTCTTCGATGTACTTTTCCATTTTAAAATATAAACTCGTCCTAAAACAAATCTCTCTCGAACTGATCGATTTTCATCTTTAAATTTACCCGTTGTATTTTGTGTTACTTTTTTAAATTCAATTTCTTCGGGAAATATAACTAAATCATCTTCAGCTCGATTGCTTGTCCGTTCTTTCCAACAGAAATGCATGAGCATATCATGGCCTTGATGTAAATAGACAAGACCTTTGCGTTTATCTGGATAGACCTAAAACATATTCATTTGAAAACGAAAACGGACATTCACTGAATTCAACTAACCATATTACCACGTAAAGTCATTTTCCCAGCTTTAAATTCGACTAAATTTCGGCTACGAGCTTGAGTAGTTAGACCACCGAACAGAGACATTTCGTTTTTTGGCTTTTTTATGTTGTGAAAAAAAAACAACAACAACAACAACTATTTCGTAGTATCAATCAAAAGAAAAAAGTTTGGACAACAAAGCTTTGATTCGATTGGGTACAAATGCTGTTGACTCGTGGCTCCCTCTCCATACTCGAAGACAAACTCAAAATTCATAGGAACGTTTGTAATAAAAAAATCCGATTAAAATCAAATAAATTCCTGTTAAACTAAAACCAACAATGATCATAATGAAATACGGTCGAGACGATGCCGGTTGATTCCATTGAACACGTACATGCAATGTTTCATCATAGAAACATGTTCGATTCATTAATAGATTATAATTTTCCACTTTATCCATCATTTCGCTATCGGTTTCGAATTTTTCACCAATTGTTGAGAATACATATTGACTAGAAACATAGAATTCAACTGACCACATGATAAAATAACATGAATCTTGACAGGGACCGTAATCAATATCAACAATTTGACATGTATTATTATGAAATGTGTTGAATGTTCGTTCTGTTGGAATGTAAAGACCAGTGCCGATTGAACCGATAATAAATGAAGCAAAACCGATAATTGTAAATGTTAGGAGAAGAAAAACATAGACTGTACAAGAAACAAATGTTAATATCCGACTAGCCATTGGTTTATTTGAAAAGTAAAATTTCGATGTTATTTTTTGCTTCGTCACTCTTGAAATGTAAAGACATTAATCAAGTGTACGAAAGTAATTTCTATACTTCAACGAGAATGAGAAAAAAAAAGAAAGAAAAGTTCCTTTATTTTCAATTGCAAATATTATTTCTATTCCTCACAAAAGTATTAATATAATACAAAAAAAATGACAGTATCTAACTAATCATCGTCATCGTCTTCTGTTGGCATTTGTGTACGTGCTTTCTTTTTCAAATGTTGAACGAATTCAGCTGCTTCGTCTTTGAGTAAATTAATTTCACTGTCAACACTCGAATCATCATCATCATCGTCATCTTCATCGAAATGACGAGCTTTTTTATGTGGCTTCCAATCAGCATCACCTTGGCTTTCAGATCCACCTGCACGATCAATGTGCGCACTGTCTTCAAGTTCTTCATCATCGATAAAACTATCATTGTAATCGTACTCATTCGGTAATCCATCATCGTCATCTTCATCATCATCACTCTTTGCTTTTCGTTGTTTTTTTGTGTGACTGTATTCTTTGAAATGATCAGGATTTTTTCGATAACAATCACTTCCATAAGGACATTCAGGTTTTTTCGTATTTGTATCATTTTCTTTATCATCCCAATCAGGATCACCGGGATGAATAGCTTGTTGTCGATGAAGAGGATTTTTACGATAACAAAACTTGCCGTAAGGACATCGTTCACGTTTACGTTCATCGTCATCATCCTCTCCATAAACAATACTTTCTGCTTTCTTTCGATCAATTGGAGATGGTTTTACAGGTGTTTTACTTTTTGCACGTCCTTTGGCATTTTTTGGTTCGGGTGTTGTTGGATTTGACATCCATCCAGGTAATGCTCGAGATGTATGAAGAATAAGGCCACCTTCCTTTTCAACAGTTGGATCTTTTGTTTCACTGTGAATTACTGAAGCTGGAGAAGGTGATTTTGGTATTGCTGATGGAATTGATATTCGAAAGAAATATTCATTTGGTAGTAGACCAATTTCATCATTATGATTCAATTGAACTTCTTCATCTTTCTTTAATGTTATTAATTCTTTTGATTTCGTTCGATAAAATGTTGGATTTACATGGATCGGTTTCATCCAAAGTGTTCCATCGGATTTCACATATAATTCTGCATGATTACGAGAAATCTTCTTATCTATACAGCCAATATTCGGTGTACGACCAATAGTTGTTACAATCGATTGATCAAGAACAAATCGAGTTCCTTTATCTAATGGTATCAATTCAATCACAGACATTTGTTGAACTTTACCAAAGATAAAGTGTTCGATACTTTATTTGTTGTCTCGTTCGATGTTATTACAATAGGGTGGTGCAAGATCGATATCGAATGAAAAATGTGACAATAAGATGTCACCTCAAAATGTTAATATTGATGAAATGACCTCTATTCATCATATTATTAACTGCATAGAGATTCAAAGTAGATTTATGAAATAAAAAATGATCATATATTTATGTAATGATTGTTCATTAACGAAGAGTTTCAAAAAAAAAGATGCACTGGCCGGGAATCGGACCCGGGTCGCCCGCGTGGCAAGCGAGCATTCTACCACTGAACCACCAGTGCTACGCATAGTCTACTGGGATCATGCTAGGTCTTGAGAGTGAGAATTCTGTAGAATTCAACTATTTTTCTACAATATGATGCGCGTCGAATTCCCAGTGTCATGGTAAAATCTCTGAAAAATATAACAATTAGTTGAGTAGCCACACTTATATAATTAGTAAGTTATCCTTCAGAAAATACACTGAGAGGTACGACCTTTTTCGTTCTTCTGACATTGTATTCTGAATAAATCAGTCTTCTTCTTATTCCTTATTTTTCCTTTCTGATGCATGTATTTCACACCATTGACAGCTCACAACAATATGAAATAACTCAAAATTTTATTATATTCTAAAATTATAGAAAAAAGATTCCTTTGCTTCGAGGTTAATCTTCGTCATTGTATTCGATTAGTATTCAATATATTGAAAAATACATATATATATATGGTCGCAATTAAAAATATTTTGAAAATTTCGATGTATAATATCAACATTATCTTAGAAAAGTATGTGAATTTATGAATCTGTCAAGAGAAAATAGACCGACCGAACCGGTTACTACTCTGGAACATGTGTGTTCCGAAATTAAGCGGTTTGTCAAGAGATCCGATCATGCCAATTTCATCTGTGTGCTGGCAGTTATATAGAGATGTACAGGGAATAGTTTTTCTAGTATGAAGTTAATAATTATCGCAATTTTAAGGATAATATATGTTCACTTTTTCACCAGACATTTCTTTGTGTGTTTTTTTGGTGCAAAGAACAAAACAAATAACGCATTCTTTTTATTCATAGTAGCCAGTTTACATTCATTCTATATTGAGTAAATTGAAAATCACAAAGCTGCAAAATGTATTTTATATCATGAATCGACACTTTAGTCCAGTATCGTGAGGTGTTGATGATGAGGACACATACTCTTTCGCTGTGTTGTACGTTGTGCGATAAATCTGAAGGCGAATAAACTTTTCTTTTCTTTTTTTCACAAAGAAAATATGATTTGTAGAACAAATAAATAAGAGAATTTGAATTAAAAAGCACAAACATTCCAATAAGCATAAATTTCTTTTCTAAAAAAATTAGATTTGTCGTAAATAAAAACCAAGAAAGCAATTTTGATGTATTCTTATTTAAAAATTCAAACTATTCTAACCAAAGTGATCAAATCGAAACATTCAAAGTCAATAATTTCCTACAAAAAATCAGGAGAAAAATCAGTAAGTTTTCTTTTGCGATTTATGAAGTATATGATCGCTTTAGTATAATATACGTAAGTACGAATGTCAAGCTGCCTAAACCACTTTTGACGCAGAATAAAAATAACTAAATTTCCTACACTTTCATTTTTATGAATTTTCTAGTTTTAACTATTAATAATCGTGAAATTAAAAGGGTCCACCCTAATCAAACATTTCTCAATTAGCGTATCTTTTTTATACTGAAAAGACATATTCTTCTATTACAGATTCATCAAAATTGTTCTTTATTACTCGGATAATCACGTTTTTTAATCACACAATTCATTTGAGTTCTTATTCTTTACTTATGAGATAAAGAAGAGCATTGTCTAAAATTTTGAAATCTTCTGTCCCTAAGCTAAATTCGATATGTCTCAAATCTTCTTTACTGATTAAAAATATAGATAAACTTCATCTCTTGATAAAAATTCTCTTGAATTCAAGAGCTGAGTTGGAAAATATTTTACTGATTACTCCTGATTTTCAAGCTTTCAAAAAATAAATTCTATTTGTAGATTATACAGTTTTTCAAATTCCATTTGTCGGTATATTATCCTTCCGACTCTAATCAAAATAGCATAAATAATATGTTGTTCACAGTACGGATGATTTAATTTTTCTTGAAAGGTACCCTCTTTCGAGTGAATTATTGATTTGCATATTTCCGCAGAAAAAGAACAGTTTAAAATAATAAAAACATCTCGCTTTTCCAGAATTTGATCCGAAACATTTTATTGAAAAAACTTCCTCCTTCATATTTAAACTTGGAAACAACAATATGGAAAACACTCAGACTGCCATTTATTATGGCAGAGCCGCCACTACTTAATATAAACTTCCATCAATCACGTCACACTATCCAACATACACTATACTCCCATAATTTTACCATCAATTTATTCAGTATTCTACTTTTTCAACATTCCTTCTGAATTTCCTTGAATTATTAACAACCATATAAAATATGTTAATGATTTATTGTATAATAAAACAACACAAAAATATTTTTGTTTTTCGAGCTTTCTTCTCGATCATTATTCTTTTCCACACTTTTTCCTTGGTCCATTTTCTTCTAATGTTTTTCTTTTTCAGCTTTCCTCAATGATCTCATCTGTCTGTCTACCTATTCCTACACCAGCTGCAGCAATGCTATTCCTGCACGAGCTGCAGCAATGCTATTCCGAATTATTACTAAATCAGGATGGTCAGGTGGAAGAGATTTTTGTTGAATCTCCAGTGCTTTTTCATGATTTAACATTGATTCTGAGTATCTACCCATTTCACAATAAACCGAACCAATGTTTCCATAAGTTGTTACTAAATATGGATGGTCAGGTGGAAGTGATTTTTGTTGAATCTTCAATGCTTTTTCATAATTTGATAGTGATTCTGAGTATCTACCCATTTG
>ERZ778019.2069-NODE-2069-length-21781-cov-13.371813_pt1 | contig 21781 bp, 20 predicted proteins | sample MGYA00375749_ERZ778019 | MGnify/ENA primary metagenome ERZ778019 (study PRJEB29350, sample SAMN05389821) | bioreactor metagenome | isolation source: Ammonium sulfate bioreactor | place: South Africa: University of Cape Town | collected 2014-03-17 ... | reverse complement strand
CTGGCACGTCTGCTTGTTAAAATATATACATGAACAGAGAGAGCGCTCAGACGGTCTTCAGTCGCCTTCGTTACCAATATCTCCACGTTTTGTAATACTGCAATCTTATTGATCAGTTTCATTGTATTTAGTTATACCGTTTTCAAATGCATAGCGAATAGACAGACAGATTTTTTAGTGCGATGCGAGTGCAAAAAATATTTATATTGCGCATCGCGTGTTTTTTGTTTTTTTTCTTCGTCTTTTTTTTTTCTAGACGTACTCACTTTACTTTGCTACCGATTGATATCGGGAACTACAAGTCGAACAATTTTCGTTCAAAAACGAAAATAAAAATGTTGATATCGAACTAGTGATATTCTTTTTCAAATTCCCACTACAACCTTTCGTTATTTTGAGGGAACGTAAATATTTTTTCTTCCATGTTTTACTAATATCCAAGATAATTAGATGGCACACGACACGGGACAAGCTCAGGTGCAAAATGCGGCGCAAATGTAATCGAAGCTTTCGATTGAGTTGAAATATTTCATGCGAAAAATAATATTCTCTACTTCTCTATAGCCAATCAATCTGTTTCGATTACTCCGTAGATTATACTTTCAATTACCTAAACATTTTGAGTGCCTAACTTTCGTTACGGCTGACATTTTAATTATCTTATTACCTTAGATATTAGTAAAACGTGGAAGAAAAAATATTTACGTTCCCTCAAAATAACGAAAGGCCGTAGTGGAAGTTTGAAAAAGAATATCACCAGCTCGACATCAACGTTTTTATTTTTGCTTTTGAACGAAAATTGTTCGACTTGCAGTTCTCGAGATCAGTAGGTAGCAAAGTAAAATGCGGACGTCGAAAAAGAAGAAGAAAACTCGCGATGCGCAATATAAATGTTTTGTGTATTCGCGCTGCATTAAAAAGAGGAAAACTCGTAACGCGCATTCGCACCGCATTCATTAAAATATCAGCTGTAACGAAAAATTAGGCGCTCAAAAAATGCAAGTTTTCAACTCGATCGAAAGCTTTGATTGCATTCTCACCTGAGCTTGTCTCGTGTGCCATGTAGTTCTTTATATATATGGATAGATTGTATTTAGATTGACTCAATATATTTATCATAAATCAAACTGACGGGATTTTAGTTGTCGTATACATATACATATATTATAAATAAATCAATAATATCGATAGTTTGCCTTGAATTTGACTTATGGCATTCTGATTGAAGTTGTCAATGTAGTCGATAATAGTAATTTCACTATTACAGACGCAAAAATGCCTGACCAAATATTTTTCTTCTGAATAAAACAAACTGACTGTATCGCGTGAAAATGTTTGAGATAAATTTTATTTGCAAAATTTAACAAACAGTATTAATAAACTGATGAGAGTTAGTTTGCTTGTCATTTTTGTTGATTGATTTCGTGTAGAATTTCGCAAACAAATACCAGTTTGTAAAACTGGAACATATAAACAAAAATACGTCGGAGAAATATGTTGACAATCATAGTTGACAGAACAAAATATTGACAAAGTATCGTTTTGATTTGTTTTTATTTGTTTTGTGAAAACTTGAATATCAACCGGTGGATTGCCATGAACAGTTATCAATCCAAAGCTTAAAAATAAAATGATATACTCGATAATACGCATTACCTATCAATACGGCGAAGTAGAATCTTTTGTTTAATATCGCGTTCGTTTTTATATTTATACGGGCGAGACGAAGGCCTGTTTTTCTGTTTCGTTGAAGCGTTGACAGTTGACTCATGCAAGGCATGATTTGCACTGAGCCCGTAAACATTGATTGGGCAAATATTCAGGTATCTTGCAATTTTATAGACAAATGTTTATTCAAAGAAAAAAAAAGCGAGATCAATAGACAATCTACGGTTTTCTTCAATTAAAAAAATCAAACGAAACAAATTATCTCATTGATTTTTAGCTTTAGTTTGATGTTCTTTTCTTGCTTCGGTTAGAAGAACATTGGTGAGAATATTCGAGTAATTCCTTGGATCCGGTATAATACGTGGATAGGGATTATCTTTCATTTCAAGAACGATATTTTGTCGTGGCAGTTTGGGGTATGTAAATTCACCATATTTAATCGGTAAACGATACGACTAAATCAACAAAATTTTCAAGTTAAATAAAAATGAATGTTTTTTTTTTCTAAAATTACATTTGTATACGGCCCAAGTGTGTTTGCATATCGTGGAACGAAGACTTTGAAGACTTTATGAATTAGATCTTTATCATTAATCCAATAATCCTGAATAGAACGGATTTTAATTTGAAGAGAAAAAGATGTGATTTACCATTAACTGCATTGTACCAACATGTCTATGAGAAGAAGAAGAAGAGCAAACGATTTTGATGGATAAAAATGAATGAAGAATTATGAGAATTTACCGATCACCGTATTTCTTAGCTAATTCGATGAGACGTTCGGCGTATTGTCTCGTTTCATCATGAGTTCGAATATATCCTTCGATTCTATGCAAAGACAAAACAAATTCAATGCAATTCATATCAACGAATAATTCTACCTTTCATGTCGAAATAATTCGCTGAGAATTACTTTAATTTTATCGTGTCGAGCACCTTGTCCACCAGCGACGATTTTCGATCGTATTGCATGTGGTACAGTAACTTTTAAAGCTCTAAAAGAACGTCAATCGACACAAATTCATCTTCAATAGTGTTCCAATTACCTAGTACTTAGATTACTCATAATATTCTCTTGTTTTCGAAACAAAATCAATCTTAAAATAAAAATTTATATGTATTTTATTTTCTTACGAATTCAGTAGAAATAAACAAACGAGAAAAAAGAACATATCGAAAACTTTACTACATTGCAGATAATCGAATAGCCAATCAGAAATCTATCGAGCCTCAACCAATCCCAGTATATGCACAAAATATCCAAAATGATCCGCAGATCGGCAACAATTAGTTGAATATCACACAGACACATTCATGTTACTATTGTTGATATCATTCAACTGTGTTGTGAAAAGGAGACGATTAGGTGAAAACATGAAATCTCTCGTTTTTATCAGGCTAGTTCGATTTCGGGCTGATTTTATTTCAATAAAGAAGAAAAACTAAATAGTAATAGTTGTCGAACAAGAGAAAAAAAAGGAGAGAACTAGAAAAATATAGAATCACATAAAATAGATACGAACGCATCGTTCGTCCTACGTTAAACAACATGACGATGATTGAAATTTCACGGGTGAATGAAAAGGTATAAGCCGAAAAAGGACATGTTTATGATAGACAGACAATTGTTTGATTTCTGAAATCAAATGGATGATCAATTGCAGATTGATCTTCATGGTATTCGGTTCGAATCGAAAAACGAGCGAACATTCGTTTTAAAAACGATCTTTCATCGACTTTTTCAACGGGCTGTTCGGACGGTTGGTCATCAGCATCGACTTCTTCACTGAAATCAATATCATTCGAAAGAAGTGTTAGATTAAATTGAGCATTGATATGTCCGAGAAGTGACGCTTGACGATAGTAATCACATGCCTATAAATCAATCGATTAATTGCTTTCAAAAAATTCAATCGACTAATTCTACTTTGGCTCGATCTTGTTCAACGCCGATACCACGCTCATAGCAAATGCCCAGGTTAAATAAGGCGGCAGCATTTGGTTTATTTTCTGTACAAAGAAGAAGAAGTTCGATGCCGTCTTTCGAATTACCCGATTCGAGAGCATCGAGAGCTAATTCTAGATTAATAATCGCTGAAGTATCTTCATGTAAATCGCGAAGATTTTGTAAACTGGCTCGACATAATTCATCCGATTCGAGGATAGAATCGAGAGTTTCTTCGGGTTTCTTTACCGATGAAACAGCCGGCGGAGGCGATTCAACTTTTGCTTCTGGTTTCGAAGGCTCGATCGCTTTAATCACATTGAATCTTTTGGCGAACTAGAATTTATCAGGTAAAATCAGCCCATCGTATTTCGGCGGTTCGACTAACCTGTTGAATTGAAAATAGTTTCAAATATTCTTGAAGTTTTTCAAGATTTTTAAAAGTAAACTGGTTGTGTTTCAATACGAAGTTAATATCGATTTTTTCAAAGTGTACACATTTGTCTTGTCTGAATTCAATTCAAAAAAATACGTATAATTCATATCATTCGAAAGAAATCGATTGATTTACTTTTTCGTTTTGGAATCATCATCAGCATGGCAAACAGCTGTCAGTGGGAGAAGAACATCTTGTGAACATCGACAAGTAGCAGTATTTCGAAAGACACGATAAACGTTGTGAGCTATACGCCACATGATTATTGGTTGCTTAAAACGACGAATTTATTGTTCGTCACTTTAAATCGATCGAACGTAAAGAAACGAACGACTATCCATATTTTAAACTACAACTTCAAAAGTAGAAAAAAACAAAACCGATCTCCCAAGAAAACACACACACGTATAAATAAAAAGTTTTCTTGTTTATTTCTTCGGGAGCACGCGATTACTGACGTCATCTATTTACTTCACGCCTTGTTTTATATATACGCGAACGTACTTTTGTCTGTTCTGTGTTTTTGACTCATGAGACGAGAAGGAAAAACAACAAAAAAAGTATTACAGGTTCTACCCAGATTTGAACTGGGGTCGCTGGATTCAAAGTCCAAAGTGCTAACCGCTACACCATAGAACCACGTTTCATAGTTTTATCAAAAACTTTCTCGTTGTGTTCATTAGAATATCTGTATTCTCGCTCTCAACTTCAATGAATTTCGACTTCGAATATCTAAAAAGAGATTTGAGATTGAATTTGTTCATCTTGTTTTATAGTTTGTTTGCAAAAGAAATAAATGAAAACAGTGTTAGACAAGAAAAAAAAAAAGAAAAATCGACGAACGCCACAAAAAAAAAAAGAAATACTGTACATCTGTACGATTGATTACGGTGATCGTTTATGTCCAACTCGATATTCATAAAATCGAACGATCATTTGAGTAAAATTCCATTGAAGAATAATTGAAAGTAAATAAACGAGAAGTAAACCCGTCAGAGGACACAACAAAACTTGAACATTGCGAAGAAATGGAAGTGCTAAAAATCAAAAGCAAAAACTAGATTTATTCTACTCATCGAACAACATTACCACTAAAGCCAAGAAAGAGGATGTAAATATAATAACCAACTGCAATCGCCCAGACAGTATTCCCAACGAAACAATAAAGAAAACTCGTTGTTTCAGCGAATGCTAAACAGAAAGATGAACTTTATTTTAAAAAGAAACTATTGAATTTTGCTAATCGTACCATTGAGAAAAGGTAATTGACCGATATGTAAAATAGTTAAGAGTGGTAACACGGCGTTGAGATGAACATCGAAACAATACGCCCATTCCACATCGAGATTCGATTTCGGATTGGCGATTAAATATCGATTTGCCACGTACCAATAGATCGTCGAAATAAATAATCCAACAAGTATACAATCGATCAAAACAACCCAAAGAACAAGTTTGACAATGCCGAAGAATCCCATTCGAAGAACAAGACCGATTATCACCGATGAAACTTAACAACAACAAAAAAAATGTCCGATTGTACTTGTTTTTTTACTTTCTTACCAACAAGAAATGTCATTAGAAGTACCAAGAACGCTGGATCATCTCTTGCCCATTGATTTTTTGTTTCTACATAAAATTAAACAAAATAAATATATTTCCTAGATTTTCATTGTCGAAATCGTCGTACGTTTTCGATATTGAAATGCTCGAAAGACCTTTTGTGGCGCAATGAATATATGAATAATCTGCCAAATCGCAAATTCAAAGTCCATTTGCCGAAATTTCAACAAACGTCGCAGGTATTTGTATCGTTTAGCTGCAGCGCTGTATCGATCGAACATCGTATTCGACGATGAACCATCGCCAACATTCAATGATGTCGATGAATTATTCGCTAGATTATTATTTGATGTAAACACTGGTGGTGGTGACATTGGAACATACATGATTACGACTTGAAATTCAGCTGTAATGTGAAATGAATGAATAAATATCCGTACGTACGCATACGTGTGTGTGTAGAACAAACGAACAAATAGAAAATTATGAATAGATGTCAGTCTTTTATTGAGAAATGAGACGAACAAACCGAGACAAGAAGAAGAATTGATGTTAGAAGAAAAGAAATACTGCCGAATACGAAGAAGCCTGTGGCACGATTTTGACTTGAATTAGTCGTGTTTAAATACGGAAGAAAAAGAATCGTACCGAAGAAGAAACATAGATTACCGATGAGAGAGAATAAATCCATAAGAACGATAGTTTTCGATTGAAATAATGTTTGACAACGAAATTTTTGCTCGAGATTTTCACAAGCTATTCGATAGAGTTTCCAAACAAGTGAGAGAGAACAAATAACCGAACCGAAAATGAAAAACCATTCGCCAATGGTAAGAAAATCTTCAAAAATCGGAATAAATAAAAGCGAACCAACAAGATAAAACGCAATGCCAATCATCGAACCGAACACATTCAATTCGATTTTCAAATCTCGTGTTTTCGTCGATGAATTCAATTGAAAACAATATCCCGTCCGATAGTCCCACCAATCTTGAAGATCAGCACAAACGAACATCGTCGAACCAATGGTAAACAACCAGCCAGCTGCAGACAAAGCAGCAGCATGTATCTGATAGATTTCGGTGAAATACAAACACGAACCAATCGTGAAACAACAACTACCGAGTAGATACAGCGAACATTGAAATATCTGCCAGAGAAATGAACGAGGTCTTTCGTCAAGCGAAGGAGCTATGAGATGATCTGCTTCATCCATTGGATTCATCGTTTCGAGTTCTTTGTTTTTTTGGTTGTGTTATCATAACTCGAAAGAAGGTCTTGTTTTTGTTATCTGTCATATTCGATCTTATCACGCAAGTACTGAGTTTTGAAACAAAGATTTTCATGATTTGTCATCGATCGATAAAAACACCGTCGAAATAGACGGCGCTTAGTCGCTCTTCTTTTTTCTTTTCGTTCTTTTTCTCTGCCGATTTCGACCGCCGTCGTCCAGCTGCGAAACGAAAGAAAGATGAAAGAGAATAACCATTTTGAGGGCATGTAACCGTTGGTTGTCCTATCCATTGTTTTCTTTCTATATTTGTCCGATTGCATTTCATCTCGACACATAAACGCGCACGTTCATCATCATCATGGCCAACACTCCCAAAGGTTGATTCAATCGATTCGCTTTTTTTTACAAATTCAATTATCTGTTGTTTTGCTTTGTTTTATAATCGAATAGATCCAAATGAAGTCATGAAATTAAACGATCTCTTTCGTACGTGTAATATGTACGAAAATATCGAGCCATTGTCCGATGAAATCAAAGTTTTTCAATGTGAAGACGCTGATGAAACGTCATCGATCAATAGTGCATTGAGCGCCATGTCACTACGATCGATAGCTAATAGTCGACGAAATGAAAATATTTCGGTTAATGAAGATATTTTTCAGAAAGTCAAACGTGTTCAACAAATGGCTGCTTTGAGAAAGGAATCCAAAGAAACACAACAAGAGTCAATTGTCAAAACCACGAACGAAGACGATGAAGATGAATATGACGAAGAAAAAGGTTCTTTTCGATTATGATTTTTAGGAAAAAACAACGAAGAGTGTCGTTTGTTTAGGTGCACAACTGTTAGAAAAAATGATCGCATCAGTACTTAAACCAAAAAGTCGACAGAAAGAAGCTTTTATTCAAGTAAATCAATTCTCTCGTTATTCTGATTGTCAATGAATGAAATATTTTTCTAGAATATCAATTTCAAACCAGATATCGTTACAAGTACAACGGAGAAAAAGACTCATCGTTGGCAACAATACGATAAATCGGACAAGAATACAAGAATTTAATCAATCTCATTGAATATTTCTTTGTACAAATAGAAATTCTTTTTTCTGACTTTGTTTGCTGCTTAGCAATAATTCAAAATGTAAAATAAAAATGGCGAGTCAAAATGTTCTCATTCATGATTGGTTGTAAAAAAAAGGAAAAGAAATTTCAGTTGAAATCAAAATCAAATGACGACTGATGCCGATGAGCCGTTAGAAGATAGTTCGGAGATCACTATCGATGAGTCGACACCGACCGTGTCTCGAGCTCAATCGAACTACAGTACTCAACGAACGAAATTGCTCATTGCACCTGCAAAATACGGCGAAACTCGCGCGAAGTATCTGTGGAGATTGTTACGTTGCTCGATTCGACGAACGATCGACGCTGTTTCACGAGCTGATGATAGTGGTAAGCGAAAAGATGAGTCTTTTGGTTGAAAGTATTTTCAATTCGTATGAAAAGATATCGAACGATCACATGGTCTGCATTTTGTGAGGAATATCAATCATAATATCTCGGTGAAATGCGTTGGATTTAATAGTAAACGAAAAGTGAGTTGAAGGAAAAGCTTGATGAACGATGATTGAGCTTTTTGATTTTGGTGGATAAAGGAAATAATCAGTGTTGATCATAAGCAAATTGCACGAGTTTATCATTCCGATGGTCGGTTGAATCGAAAATTTCATCTCGATTTGCGGTTTGATCAATTGTTCTATTGTGTTAATGAGGATGAGTATTTAGCGTGGTCGAGATGGACACAGGAAATTCATATTTTCAATGCTAATCTCGAGATTCTCTCGACATCGAAATGTGATTATAATATCGGAGATTTAACGTACAATGAACGAACATCGGACGTGTTCACTTGTGGTCGAGGTTATGTCACTGTGAGTTCAAGATAAAACCGAAGATTTTGATTTCAATTTCAATGTTTAGATTTGGCAATTTCGGTATAATCGAAAGCATTTACTCCCGCAGATCGAATGTCGAGAAGGTATTTCAGTAAATGTCGAATTTAATCTCCTAGCTGCTGAACAATCAAACAGTTCTCTTCAACGTTTATTCGTTACATCGGGCTATGATGTTCTGGTTTATAATGCTGCCGAACAAGGCAAATTATATTCGAGTAAACAAGATCTTCATGTTCGACCGATCGTGGCCATGTTGTTCATCGAACAGCGAGATCTGCTGATAACAGCTGCTCGAGATGGATCGAGTTCGTTTTTTTTTATTGAGTTTTAAAATGAAATCGTTTGTTTTTCAGTTAAAGTTTGGGATCATCGATGGTTTATTTTGTTTGCTTATGTTGGTCATCAGGATCGAATTTTGTCTTTGAATAAACATCCGTTTGGTCCATATTTTATTTCGAGTAGTCAAGATCGAACGATTCGAGTGTGGAGTTTAGAATACGGAGATGTTGTTGATGTGTATGTTCAATTCCAATTCGAAGAATTTCAATTCCTAGCAAAACTCGTTTTAGTATTAAAGTTTCTGAACCGATTTCGTATATAAATACGACGAGAAATTACGAGAAATTTCTCGTTCTATCGTCGAAATGTTTGCAATTATGGTGTCTCAAACAGTATTGCGATTTTTTGACACTCGTCGGGTTTGTTTGTTTGTTTGGAGTGAAAATAAAAATCGAATTTAATTTATTTGATTAGGTCATCGGTTTTGAAAATAACTTGTACAACACATCCGGATTATCCGATTCGATCGGTACTTTTATGCAAAGATTCAACAATTCGAATCGTCGCATGTGAGACGGGCAATGTCCTGACAAGTCTCGTTCTGGATTTGAATTTCAAAGCAACAACATGCGCTTACGCTGTTGGCGAGAGTAGAATTCGATTATTTTGTTTTCATAGCATTTTTTTGTTGTTATGTTCTTTGCAGATACACTTTTCGTTTCCAATGGTTCGACGTTACTCAAAGCGGATACATCATTAAATCCGTGCAAAATCGTTCAACAATTCGAAATGTCCAATTGTTTGTTTTGTTCAATTTGAATTTTCGAAAGGAAATCAATCGAATATTTAGATACGATCAATTGCTTGTTGATCTACGAATATGTGGCGAAAAGTTCAATGGATGAAACGCCAATGTTGAAATCGCTTGTGACGAAATCGAGTAGTGAATTGATTCATCTCGCTATCAAAGGTTTCAGTCGAACGTTGTTAATCGCCGGATTAAGCAACGGCCTAGTCGCAGTTCTCAAATGGAATACGGGAGAAATCGATTTCTCTCTCGATGTTCGTTTGACGAAATTCATCAATCGAAAAAATTCATATTTCGGGATTTTAGATGCATTCAGCTCGGCCTGTCGTCGATATGATTGCTCATACAGCTGCTGATCAAATCATCACCTGTGGTGTTGGTTAGCATTTCTCATTTTTTTTTGATAATTCGAAAATAAGAAACTTTTTTCCTCAAGATTTAATCGTTCGTATTTGGCGAGTGTTTCCCTATGCCAGTGAATCGCTCTCTGTTGTACGATCGATTTTTTGTGCGTTACCACCTGTACACTTAGCAGTCATAAGAAATTCGTTAGCTGTAGCTTTTCATGATGAATCAACATTGTCACATTCGTTAATGGTTTACAATCTAGAAGATAATCGTGAGAATATTTTTTGAATTTTATTGATTCGGCTAAAGAAAATTTGTGTTTTGCAGAACGATTTGATCATTTACCGGAAAATGATCATTGCGATAAGATATCGTCGATCAGTGGCTGTCCGAAGCTGAATCTTGTTGCAACGGGAAGTTTAGACGGAACAATACGAATTTGGAATGGAAAAAACCAATTGATCAGGTTGAATTTCACTTCTTTGAAAATTTTCTTTCTCGAACCAACATTTTCAGAATGATTGTTATTCACGATGCAATTCATTCGTTACATTTCTGCAATGATTCCGGTGATTTAATTGTCGGCATTGGCGATCATTTGTATAAAATGTTACATACGACTTGTACGCACAATCTTGTCGCGTAGTTTTTGTTTTTTTTGAAGCTCTTTTGTTTTCGAAGATCTACCAAAAGCGATTGTATTCAAAACGATATCCATGCTGTTCAAACCGACAATTCCCGAGATAAAAGAAAGCGAAGAGACGGACAACACGCAATTAATTCGAATGTCATCGGCGGATATTATTCGACTGAAACGAGCTCATAAAGCAGAACAAATGTTTGAGACGAGAGTTTTTTTTGTGTTTTTAATCGAAGAATTTTTGTTTGATATAGATCAGCGGATTTTGCACCGGAAAATCAAGAGATTATTCAAACGCATACGCAAATTGCTGAACAGACTAAGGCGAAAAATCAAGTAGAGAAGGAAAACAAAGTGAAATATTTGATTTTTTTATGTTTTTGATTGAAGGAATTGGAGAAATTGGAAAAACGAGATTTAGAAATCGCTCAAATCGCCGAAGGCAAAATCCAACGAACAAAAAAATACAAGATTTCATCGAAAGTTCGAAAAGATGCATTTAATGAATACATGAAAATCTATCTAAAAGAACCGAAAAAAGGCGTAAATAAATATTCGTTTCAATAAATTCATCATAATTTCAATCGAACTCTTTTAGTTACTCGACGACGATCTGTATAAATTAGCTGAACCTGAATTATTCGATCCAATACCAGCGAGTAAGACTGTTCGAACGAAAAAAATGAACAATAAATCTTGGCTTTTTCTTTCTGTAAAACTAAGAACCCGATCCGTATACAATCGAAAAGGATGACGGATTTTTTCCTTCGTTAAAAGAAGCGAATTTCGATCCATTATCAAACCTTTACAAAACACGTGAAGAGAAACTCATCGAACTTCAAGAACATTATCAAACTCAACCACCATTTCTCAATGATAGTATTTTTGAAATCAAACAACAACAAGAAAAATACGAATTGAAAAAGTTATTGAACCAAAATCTTGAGAAAATCACACTGCCATCGGAACGGCCTCATTACGGACCGGGAGCAATCGTTCCGAATTCAGTTTTAGTAGGAAAATCGAATCGAAAAAAAGCTTTGAATTGATTTCGAGGATGGATTTAGGCGAAATTACTCTGGCCAAATCGACAACCGAAACAACTTGCCCAAGAACAATGGGTCCCACCGACGCTGTCTCAAGAACAAATACAAGCTTTGGATAAGAATACACCAGCTGTAAGCGAAGAATTACATTGAGATTGTTGTTGTTTGTGAATTTGATTTCTTTTCGAAAAAAAATAGGATCTAGCAGAAAAAACTCGAGAAGCCGAACATCTTTTACCAGTTGTAAGAATCACACATTCACATTCTTTTGAATCCTCAATTCACGTTTTTGCTTTGATATTTTATTAATTGAATAGTTGCTAATTTTTGTGATGATTGATGTAGGATGAAGAAGCTGAATGGAAGGAATTAATGCAATCGGCAATGAAGAAAAAAGTTGTTACTAATGAAGACGAAGAATTAACTAATCCATTAGATAAACGAAAAGGCAAAAATCAAAGTGATTTTATGAAACAATTAACTGACATTGCTCAGCAAGTTGTCGAACAAGCGCCATCGCCTCCTCAAATCATCGAACTTCCAACTGAAGAAACAGCCAAAGTTCAAGTTGAGCGCGATTTGTCAAGTATGTCGCAAGCAGGCAGTCGATTAGCTCGTCCGACACCTCTTCGACGTCCACCTGCTCCAGTTAAACCAGTTGCTACTCCATCTAAACCAGCTCGAATACCTGTCAAAGTTATTCCGATACCAACCGTAGCGAGTGATTCCACGCAAACAATTGAAACCGTTCGAGAAAAAACTCCCAAACAATTTTCTTCGGCATTTCTACGTTTTATTGATAAATTGAAAGAATTGAATTGGTTTGAAGAACAATATCCAATGGTTAAAATTGAAGTCAGTTGAATCTTTGAAAGCTCGATTGAGTTTTTGGCTTTTTTTCTCTCGCAGACTTTTCTCGACAATTGTGACGAACAAAGTTTCCCCGTTGATGTCTTCCAACGTTTGGATTTCATTTCCAATCTCGACAATCGTCTTCTCGTTTTACAAGAACTTGAAAATTTCTATCGAGTCAATTCAATTTCCGATCAAACACGCGACAATCTCATCGACAAAGTTCTCTTTCAATTAACTAAATTTCGTCCTCCCAACTACGACATTCACGATATCGAATTCATTTCGATTTACTTTCGTTTACTCATTCAATTCAATAAAATGACCATGGATGTCGTTGCAGAATTTATCTATTGGTATCTCGAAGGCGGCGATCGTCTTCGGTAAACAAAAAAATCTCGATTAGAAAAACGAATTTTTTTTCTTCTATTATTTTTGTAGACCAACAGTGAAACATTCGTTCGAACAATGCGGTTTAGACGATGCATTCGGTCATTTCTATACCGAAATGGATTCATGGAAACTATGGGAATTAGACGCTAGTCAATCTCGTCGAACAGGCATCAAAACTCTCGCATACGAATGGCTTCGTCAATGGGCTCGTTCATTCCGAACTCAACTCGAAGAACTTCAGATGCGACTGAAAACAGGCGATATACATGTACAAATAAGCAATGCAACATCTCGAGCATTGACCGGCGACACATCCTTAGCAGTACGTGTGTTATTTTTTTCGATTTTATATGTAAAATTATTTAGACAAAATCATCGTCGAACGGAAAGAATGTGACAGTGACATTGGATATGTTTCCGAAGATCAACACGAGCAATGTGTCGTTTATTGAAGTGATTAATTATTTCGTTGAAATAACACAAGAACAAATGGGAGATCGAAGTGAACCGAAAGAAAAACCGGAGAATAACACGATTCTTGTCTTGCCGAAGATCAATAAGTAAACAAATCGAAGTTTTGATTTTCGAGTTTCGAGTTTTTTTGTAGGCCGGCAGCTTTGGTACGATTGGGAGAATCACATACGGATTTTCATCGACCGATCAAACGACATCGTAAAGTCGATGTTTTCTTTATGAAAAATGTTTCATCGTTTTTGTTTTCGTAGCATTTATCCTCCCAGCCGAACATCGATTCGAACCGGGTGAACTCAATCTTGGTCGTTGCGTCAACTATCCTGTTCGAAAATTGTGTCTCGATCCATTTCGTCGTCAAATATTTACTGAAGATATCGAATTCGAAAACGATGAACCTTATTTACTCACGCTCAAACTCGCACCAAAATATTTCCTACCATCACTTTCACAAGTGACCAAAACTTGACAATCATTTTCTATTCAATCGATTCATAAATAAATAAAAGAACAGTCTCTATTTTCGAATGACAGCTAGCGACACCTTTGAAAACAAAATATGAATGGTTTGCCGAACTATTTGGTCTCTAATGTACCTAGTACTCAAAGCGAACGTTTGTTCGTCGTTTTTATTATCCTAAATACGAGTTAAAAGAGTTTTCTTTGCGAAATGTTTCGTGCATTAGTTAATTCGAGCGCAACAGCTCATAATGCCGGTCGTTTATTATTCGTACAAGTAAATCAATCGATTGCTTTCGAAGCATTTTTTTTTCTAAGAATAAATAAAAATAAACAACTTTGTTGACAACAGGTTCGAAATTCAGCAGCAGCTGCAGCATCGAAAGCCAGCGCACCTGATGCAGCTAAGGTGAAAAAGGAATCGAAACCGAAATTCAAAACATTTTCGATCTATCGATGGGTACCGAAAAGAATTTGTTTTCTTCTAGTAGAATTATTTGTTTTTGCCCTTAGAATCCCGAAGAACCCGACAAAAAGCCGTTTCTACAAGATTATAAAGTCGATTTAAACGAGTAGGACAATCAATTCAATTGATAGTAGTCGAAATTGAATGTTAATTTAGCTGTGGTCCTATGATTCTCGATGCTTTGATCAAAATCAAGAATGAGCAAGATACGACTTTGACTTTCCGTCGTTCATGTCGTGAAGGTATCTGCGGAAGTTGCTCAATGAACATCAACGGTCGAAATACACTCGCTTGTATTTGGTACGAGACAATTTTTTATGAAATAGATCTTTCATTTGTTTGATTTTTGTTTAGCAACATCGATGATACGGATAAACCAACAAAAATCTACCCACTTCCTCATATGTACGTCATCAAGGATCTCGTTCCTGTACGTTAAAAGCAATGATTTCGAATAAAAAGCACATATTTCTTTGATTGTCTAGGATTTTACCAACTTTTATATGCAATATAAAATGATTGAGCCTTATTTAAAACGTAAAACACCAACAAACATCGGAGATAAACAATTATTTCAAAGTGAAGCTGATCGTAAAAAATTGGTTCGTAGATAAAAAAAAATGAATTGAAAACACTCAATTGAACTTCGAAATTGTAGGATGGCATGTACGAATGTATTCTTTGCGCTTGTTGTTCGACATCATGTCCAAGTTATTGGTGGAATGCTGATAAATATCTTGGACCTGCTGTACTTATGCAAGCTTACAAGTAAAATATTCGATTTTTAGCGAGATTCGAGTTTGAAATTTTATTTGAAATATTCAGATGGATTGTTGACTCACGTGATGAATACACAAAAGAACGTTTAGAACAATTTCATGATGCGTTCACACTCTTTCGTTGCCATACAATTATGAATTGTACCAAAGCTTGTCCAAAAGTATGATGAAATCGATTTGTTAGTTCAACCTTTTACTTCTTTTTCTCTAGGGTTTAAATCCTGGCAAAGCTATTGGTGAATTAAAAGGCTTAGTTGCCAATATTGCAACAGCACCATCGAAAAATTCAGCAACAGTTGGCGTTCAATATCAATAAAAACCAAGCTTATTCAAAACTAGACTTTCTTATATTTAAAAAGTTTATCTTAACAAAAAACAAACATAAAGAGAAATTTAAATATGCATATAAAAAACTGTTTTTTTCTTTTCTTTTGGATCTGTATGTAGCGTATGTCCCATTAGTTATTGCCTCTTTTTTTTTCTTTTCATGAAAAAACTAAACAGAAATAAATCCGTACCAAAACTCAACACTTACTAGACTGGTAACAGAACGCTTATTTTTTTCTTATTCTTCAAAGTTATTTCACAACACGCGGCTAATATTCCTTAAGTAAGGTATAATGACGCGTCAACCATGATGAGTCAGTGAATCGATAAAAGTATATAAACGAGCAATTGTGCTGTTTGAATTCGCATAAACACATCGAAAATGTATCAACAATACGCATCAAATTCAGTTGCACCACAGCATAATTGTCAAAATGAAATGAATGAAGCCTATGAACTTGGCTCGGCCATGGCTCATGAAAAATTATCTACCGAAGACAAACAACTTCTTGATGAAATGGCCGATGATACAGTCATTGTCGTGCCTGGCACATACGATCATATTCATCAGGTTTTAGCAAGTTTAAAAATTCCGTTTAAAACTGTTCAACAAGATGAATTAATAACATATCCATTACGTCCTCAAGATCAAACAGTTTACATTAATTGTGCGACTGCATTTCCCGAGGAGGCTGCTCGTCGTTTAAGAAAATTCGTTGACGATGGTGGTCAATTAATTACGACCGATTGGGCCTTGAAAAATGTTCTTGAAGTAGCTTTTGGTGAAGTAAGTTCACGTTTATTATCAAATAGAATCAAAAATTTAATATTTTCGCTGTTTTTTCTAATAGTTTGTCCGACATAATGGTCTTACAACACGCGATGAAGTCGTTGGCATTCAAGTTAATGATCCAACGAATCCAATCGTTGCTGGATTTCTTCCTGCAGCTCAACACGCCGATCCACAATGGTGGCTCGAATCATCGTCCTATCCGATTGACATTGTCGATCAACAACGTGTTCGTGTTTTGATTAAATCGAATGAATTAGATACGAAATATAAATCCCATGCCGTTTTAATCACATTCGATTGTGGCAAAGGAAATGTTATTCATATGATTTCGCATTTCTACTTACAACGTTCGGAAACACGTACCGAACGACATAAAATGTCATCGGAACAATTCGCTATGGACATGAATGTATCCGAAGAATTGCAATCGAGAGCAAAAGCAAGTAAAAATCTCAATTACGCTCAAGTGCAATCAACGGCAACGTCATCGGCATTCATCTATAATCAATTAGCCGACCGACTTCGAAAGAATAGATCATAATTCGAACTTCTATCTCTCTTTACATTTAGCGATTGCATCTTATTCTTTTTCTATATTGATAAATAAATAACAAAACGATGAATCACTATGTCTCGTCACACACATCTGACAAAACTATTTACCTTGTTCTTTGGTCTGTTCTTGACAGAGGATTAAGCAACATTTCGTATGTCATTCACTGTCAGTGATTTGAATTATGTCGAAAGACGAATAGGAGAAGACTCGAACATATGTCTAAACTATAAAGAATAAAAAAAAACGACGAGAGAAATCCTCAAGCCAAATAAAAATAAGATTGTAATCAATTCGAATACATCGCAATGGATAATGATGATTCGGATTTTGTTCAAGAAAATGTTCGTAAAAGTATCGATGATCAATGGATAGTTTTATTAGTTCTAAGCATTTTTATATTTGTTGCATCGATAATTGCAATGGGTGTTTTGTTCTTCTGTTGGCGTCGATACCAACAACAACAACAACAGCAAACAATTCATTCGGATAATCGAACAGTGAGTTTAACTAATCCGCCAACTGGAAAAAGACAAATACCTGTTCGATTCGATGAACGACAAGATCAAGCTTATGAAACTCAAGTAGACAGTTCTTGTTTTTTTCTTTGAAAATTGATGAGTTATTTTGCTTTGATCAATAGCAAATGGATGTCTTCGTTTCATCGAATGACAATGACGGAACCTATCCGACCTTTTCCGATCCCGAAAATATTCAACGAGTTCATCAATTTTATGAAAAGTAAATTCAATATGAATTTTATTCAATAACTAATTCGATTAAAAATTTTAGAACAACAAAAGCATATTTTTAATCAAACGCAATCATAATTTACATTTCATTTCAAATTCGAAAAGAGTTCTTTTTCTTTTGTTCAAATAAATTTGCTTAATACATGTTTAAAATCGACTGAACTCCAAATTTTTAAAAGATCTTTTTTCATTATCTTCGTATCATCTAATGTTTCTTTAATTGGTGATGCGCAATTTGAATCAGATTTAATTGCATCAGCTAACCATTTAAAACCTTCATCGATACCTTTTTTTTCCACGACAGATGATGGTTGTAAATGCCATTTTCTGTTCGTTCGATCGAGTTTTGTTAAATTTAATTTTTCCTTCATTTCATCCAATGTACAACAGTTAGGTAGATCTTGTTTGTTAGCAAAAATAAGAACAGGTAGCTCTTTCAATTCATCTTCATTTATCATTTGGTCTAATTCGTCACTTGCTTGACTTAATCTCTCACGATCATTTGAATCAATAACAAAGATGATTGCTGATGTATTCTGATAATAATGTCGCCATAATGGTCGGATCTTACCACGACCGCCAACATCCCATGTTGTTAGTTGTAGATTACCATATGCTACTGTTTCGACATTGAAACCAATTGTTGGAATTGTTGTAACAATTTCACCGAGTTTTAACATGTAAAGTATTGAAGTTTTGCCAGCTGCATCAAGACCAAACATAAGAATTCTGAGTTCATCATGCTTGGAAAAATAAGAAGTAAATTTGCCTGCTATTGATCCCATTTTACGCGTGGATATGCTTCGTCTAATTTAATTTTCTCTCGTTGACGAGTAAATAAAGTTCTCGTAACACAAAGTATAGAAGAAAAAAAACGTTGCTTTTCGGTAGAAAATTATGCTCGAATACGTTAAATATGACAGACAGTTTTTATTTATTTCTCCTTCCACGTCAACACGGTCAACGTGTCAGAAATTGCACAATAACTACGTAATACAGACGACATGCGCTCGCATTATTTATCACTTATGAATCACCCTCAAGTACATCCAATCGGTCCTCCGTAAAAGAAATCACAATCACAAAAACACTAAATGCAAATGTTCAATACATCCAACAAAGATCAATAATAAAAGATTGTTGAATTCAACAACTATTAACAAAGCCCTCTAGCTGGTGTTAATACAAAAGAGTCGTTTATATGTTTTACACAATGTTTTTACAATAGTTCTCCATCGAGTTGAACAACTGCCAATCAACACGAAGAGACCCGTCAAACAGACAGATAGGAAGAAAGGCATAGCATATGTGTTTGTTAAAATCAAACGAGACAGAGAGAGAGAGAGAAAAGCGAGAGAAAATAATGTCGAAAGTGATTTTGGAAACAACACAAATGAAAATAGCTCAGACGCTTTGTTGCATTCTCGATTCCATTACTTGCTTACTAAACAAGGCAATGCCTGAAACGAAGGATGTAGTAAAGACGAGAGAAAGAGAAGAAGAAGAAGAAGAAGGAAAAAAGAGTGAAAAAAGCTTTTTTTTATTGATGAACAAAGGAAACTTTATCTTTTGCGTCTCGTAGCAGAACCCTTCTCTGCTACAGACAATTCTTTTTTTTTGCTACAATTTGTAACCGTCTACAGTCAAAACAACTCAATAAGAAACGAAGGAAAAAAAGAGGAAAAAAGAAAGAGGAAGAGAAAAAACGTAGAAAAGCTGCCAAGAGAAAGGAAAAGAAGCGAACAAAAAAAGAGTTCTATTCCGTTGCTTTTCCCATCACAATCATCACTAGCTCTATAGCTTGCACTAGAATTAGACTAACGACATGTGTTTCTTGAGGATGAGTATACGAGTTGAAAGAGAAGATAGTGCTGACAGCAGTAACAGCAAGTGTTTGAGAGGAGAAAAGAAGCGAACAACGCAACAGTAACTGGTATAGCAAGGAAAAGCAATCATAATCGTAATGAAATACTCTTCTTCTCGTTTTTTTCATCATTGTCGTCGTCTTTTCAGGCCCGTTGCATTATAAGCACAGTTGGCATGCCGAAAAATCTAAGAATGGTGAATAAGAAAATAGTTATAAAAACGAGATAAATTTTCTCGATTTCTAAACGACGACTAAATGTTCAAGTGAGTTCATTTCACATGCGCATTTTCTTATTTTTCATCTCGACAATATACAAAATACAACAGAAGAAGAAGAAGAAGAAGAAGAAGAAGAAGAAAACGATATTTTATCTTGAATCATTTGTATTATTTTGTCGTTTTCATTTAATGATGTCGACGATAGAGTATTTTATATGCTTGGTCGTTAATATTATTCCCAAACGTTCGTCTCAATATATTTCTTTTCCTTCTTGTCTTCCTCTCTTGCATTAATATTATTAGATCTGTACAAGATTTTCTTTATTATGCTAGTTTATCGAGTTCTTCTTCTTTTTTCGTCGTCGTCGTCGTCGTCGTTGTCGTCATCATCTAGTTTCTGTTGCTATCAGCATCGTCAGATATATATTTTTTTTCATCTATCAACATCTATTAAAGTGTGTGTCATGCATAGCGAGATGCTTCCATGCATCACCATTTGACATTAATCGAGATGCTGTTTGCCATTTGGAGATGTTTTCTTTTTAGCATAAAAATACGTAAGAATCTTTCATCTTAACGGTTTACAAATTAGCTGTTGGTCCATATGATGATAGACGTTTACTGATCTTCCTGTCATCAATGTTTTTGTTTTCTTGAATAGTTTTCCTTCAAAACGAATTGAAAATTCAAACAATTGTTCGCCTTTCTTATTCTATTCAGATCTAGAGAGAACGAAGAGAAGAAAAAAAAAAGAAAATTGTGTCGTTTAGTTTCTTTCTTATTCCGTTAGAGAATATTAATTAGAAAGAAACGACGATTTTCTTCCGTTTCGTTGACATTTTTGCTTACTTTCGTATGCACGTAGACTAAACTATTCGGTTTAATACACTTATTTGCAGATATATATATTTGTTTTATGTTGTCTCTTTTACTAGATATCTTTATATATATATATGTGCGTGTATGTATGTATATCATGCATCAATTACAAGATAAAGAATCTATGTTTTCCACCTGATTACACGGAAAACAATTTTCTTTCAATGTCTCTTTTCTTTTTCGTTTCTATTTTTATATTGAGTGGCTGGATTCTTTTTTCCAACAAGACGCCTATTTTTCTTTCTATCTATTTCTTATTTTCTTATTCAGGCTGTTATCTATGCGTATGTTGAGAGTATACTAACGACATAGACTAAAATAAGGTTTTCTTTCTCAAGAACATATACGTCAACGATTTAATCGCTTTTGTTTTGGTTGTATGCTCCACTCTTTTGTCGTTTCTTCTTCTTTTCCTTATTTGTCGTTCGTTTTTATCCGTGTTGAGATCTCTATGCGTGTATATGTTCTCTAATCATTTCTACTTGGCTAGATTGAACATACACGACATGAGATTCTCAATCTTCTTAACAATGTTCATAATTAGATTATTAACGTGAGTTATTATTTGTAAATAGAGAGATTTCTGTACGAATCTAATTGTTCTTGTTGTTATCCGAAAGAGAAAAGAAAACGATCATTGATCTATACTCAGTTGTGCTGACAAGTCCAGATGACTTGTCATTGGGTTTTACTACGTTTTCGGTAGAGGGTAAAATATTAATTATTAGATTTTCACCTGCAAGTCGTTTGTCTATTAGATTGTTTTTTAATTTAACTGTCAGAGAGAAAAAGAGGATGCCATTAGCCTCAAGATGAAATACCGGTAACAAACAATGAGTTGCTGAAGATGAAGAGGAAATCCAAATAAGTTGTGTTAGTTTGTCATGTCTAATGATTATTTGTCCCGACATTTAGCCTCAAGAGAAGATAATGCTCAAGAAAAAACATATAGATTTCAAGATGAGGATGTTTCTTTTCTAATGGTTAATGCTTTTTCTCTCTCTCTCTCTCTTTTTCTCATTCGATCCCAATAGGGAACTAAATGACAAG
>ERZ778019.2064-NODE-2064-length-21849-cov-11.702716_pt1 | contig 21849 bp, 28 predicted proteins | sample MGYA00375749_ERZ778019 | MGnify/ENA primary metagenome ERZ778019 (study PRJEB29350, sample SAMN05389821) | bioreactor metagenome | isolation source: Ammonium sulfate bioreactor | place: South Africa: University of Cape Town | collected 2014-03-17 ... | reverse complement strand
CTTTGTGTAAGTAAATTTTCATGTGGATAAGATGGATCAAATTGATCTTGATAAATATATCCATACAGTCGAATTGTGTTGTTACTACTATTCAGTGAATAGAAACCATTCTCTGCAACAATCAATTCAATACTTTCATAATGAAAACTTTCTTTCGAACATTCTCGTGAATAAATTCGACTTTTTTCGGTCAATTTCGATTCATATGTTCGTTGAAAATCTAATAAAAACATCTTAGTTTATACATATTTATTTACAACATACTAAAACATCACACTTACGAAGTTTATTGAAAATAATACGATTTGGACCGAATGATATAACTGAAAAGTTGCCTGTCGCTAAGAACATATATGTTGCTACGACTAATATGTATGTCACATTAGATTGCAATTCAACAATTAATTTCCGAGCTATTTCAGGACAAGTATCCAGATTTGGGTTGATAAATGAGTCATCAGTGATGTATGGATTAAAGTGTTTTTCATACCAACCGATTTCCATGAAGAACTATTGACTTATGATTGAAAATTAATGTATAATTGCCTGATTGAATGGCATTGATTTGTATCGATTCATAATAAGACACTTGGTATCGATTGACGTCGCAATCTGTTTGGTGAAACGTCGGACTATTTGTAGTCAATTCTGATGAATATTCAAATTGAACAATTGTTGTGTTCTTTGTTGTTGTTGTTGAAAGATGACCTTCAATTATCACAAATGTGTAGAATTATAGAAATGAAAAATATCAACATACTCATTCGTTTGATATTAATTCTATGAAATCCACTGGTAATAACGGAGAATGGACCTTGTCTGTACACATTTTCATAGTCTGCTGTTATCAGTAAAACATATTTTATATTCAATTGTAAATAACCAGTTATTTTAAATTTTCTCGAGAAACGGGTTACACTCTTAATGAATGACGTATCATGAGAACTGTATGGATGAAAAGATGAATATTCATATAAAGAACCATATGTATCAAATTGACTTGAGGTTATGAACATGTAATAATCTGATGTATTCACAGTTATCTCTAAACCTTCAAAATAGTATTGTTCTGGTAGACAATTATGAAAGCCATGTTTCCAACTTTGATTATTAAATTCTGATGAATAATTTGTTTGAATTATTGATTTATTTTCATCTAAAATTGTTTATTGAACATTTCAATAGGAAAATAAAAACAAACGAAATGAAAGTATATACTTATTCGTTCCATAGACACGTTACTTGGACCGTCAACAATTATTGTGAATGCACTTGGTTCAAGTTGTTTTTCTGCTTTTACAATCAATATCATCGAAGTGTTCATCTCACTGTATAATAATATTTTGAAATGATTATTACAATTACTTTTACTTTCAACTTCAATTGTCTTTTCATTTATTGAAAGATCAAATAAAGTGAAATTATTTCCATAGATATTTCCATATATGTATGACATACTACTGTTAACTCTAATGGTATAATATCCTTCTTTTGTCATATCAATCTTTATACATTCACAATAGAAATCAAATGGAATTATTGTTCTGTAAAAATCACATTCATGACTGTTTATTGTAAATTCTGATGAATATTTTGTTTCTATTAAATTCGAAATAAATTGACTGAAATGAATATGAGATGGTCCAATTAAAAGTACTGAATATGAAGATATTATGTTAGGAGATAGTGTTGATACAACTAAATCATAGATTTCATCATTCTTAAGATGCATAATCGATTTCATTTCACCAACAGAACATTGTTCATCAAAATAGAAGGTTAAATTTGTCCATAGATTGAGAGGATCAAAATATTTGTTGTAAATTCTGACGTCTGTTCCCATTGTACGATTGATGATAAATTCGTAATAACCTTCCTTAGAAACATTCATTAGTATACTTTCATAATAATAAATAGGTCCATCACAATTGTCCATATAGGTTGGATTCTTTTCTGTTAACATTGAAGAATAAACTGATTGAATTGATGATGTTGGAATATCTGTTCATTAAAATGAAAAAGAATATACAGTTGAAAATTCGTTGGTAAAAGATTGAATAAATAAACCTATGATTGATGTTGATGTCGATGTTGTACTTAATTTGTTCTCATTTGAAGAATCTAAAAGTTTACCACATTTGTCTTTCGATAATAGAAATTTTGTAACACGACTATTTCGACGATCAGCGTAATAGATGTTGCCAAAACTATCGAAAGCCATACGCGGGAAAGAAAACAAATCGTGTGAACTATCCTTTTCACGACATCCAACGATACATTTAAAATGATTCAATGTTCCCGAAAAGATACAATTTTCTGCCGCATCAACAATATAAATGTTCTGATTTGCATCCAACACAACACTGCTTGGAGCAAAGTTCGGGGAAAGATTTGATCTTGTAAGAATTGTTATTCCATCGATGGTACCTGAACGAAAAAGTTGAACTCGATGATTCCAACAATCTGCTACATATAAATCAAGATTTGTATCAACAAATATTCCTTGAGGTACATTAAGCATGTGTGCTTCAATTCCTGGAACACCAGTACCAGCAATCATTGTTATTCTATTCGAATTACGATCCAATGATCTTATTACAATACTATGTCTCATCGAACAATAGATCATATCATTCAGAGAAATAAACATCGACCAACAATAAGAACAAAATTGTGCCACACTTTCGTAGCTATTCACTTTCGATTTCCATTTGTCTACTCGATCAAAACCAAAGTTAACATAGATTTCACCTGTTGATACGACAAACATACCAAATGGTTGAGACAAACCACTGGAAATTATTCGACTTGGACGAATCGTATCATTACGCCATTCATATAGACGATAAGGAAAACTAGAGTTGACTGAAGACCCTAAAACAAAACAATTCAAACATTTCAACGTTGTTGTTTTTCTCTACATACCGTTATACGGATATGTAACGTATACAGTGTTATTTTTATCAACAAACACACTGAATGGGTCAAGATTCTCCGATGGTTCTGTTAGTAAATTAGTACTTTCGACTTTCCATTCTGTACATGTTGATAAATTGGGTCGATTGTAAGACATTTCTAATTACAAGAAAATCAATTGTGTCAACATCAAATGTCAATTCGATGAAATCGAAACATACCTACACCAAATGACAAACCAAAAACAATCAGCAAAATAACAATATTTATCATGATCATCATCTCACCAAATTACAATTTTGACAACAACAAAACTCTATTTGCACTGAACAATCTGTTAGTTTGATTCATTGTTTTATATATGCTCAAGATTGGACATGATTTTCTTCAAATGAAAGCATGACTCCATATGTTTTCTCTTGTAATATGAGTTGAATTTGTTTTTGACTCAATACTGAGTAATACTATTGAAATGAACTGTTTTATTCTCAGACAATCAAATCAAACTAATCTAATATCGAACTAAATTTTTCAAAAGAAATAAATGTTAAAGTTCCGCAATAATTCCAATTTGAATTGTATTTTTGGGATTAATTTTAATATTAACATTTTCTCTACTGATGAGACTTTTTTGAATCGAATAAATATAAAGTGGCCAACGACTCAACCACGATGAAAAAGCTCGTTTCGAAATTTGAATTGTTTGATTCGAAATAAAAAATGTTATTTCATGTTCAAAATCAGGAATTGGAATTCGATAAAGTTGTTTAGCTAACAGAAGAATATCATGATAAACCGATTTCTTCTTTGTTTCAGCATAACCAAATGTTGCTGAAATATGATAAATATCTCCATACAATTTTATTAACAAACGTTTCTCTTTCTTGACAAATGGAACTCGTGCATATTGAATTCGAAGAAAAATTATTAATTTGGGTATTGATCGAAGTAAACGAATGTAATTCTCAAAGACATGTGGAGTATGACGACGATTATGAGTTAGAAAACAACTCACACACGGAGTTACACTAGCTGGTGTTAAATTTGAATCAATGAATTCATTCGATGACAATGAAAAACAATTCGCTAAAGGAATTGTAGAAACAATTTCAGGATGATTTCTTCCATCGACATCTTCTTCATCTTCACTTGACGATACATCTAAACAAAAAAACGATTTTCATTCCAACAAATCAAATTTGTTGTTTTACTTTGAATTTCAAAATGAGGATTTCGAACAACAAAAATCGATTTCTCTCTTTGATTTCTTCGACCAAATCTCATTGGTAAATCATTTAATTTGGCTGTTGTCGTTTGAACAAGTAAATATTTCTTTAATCTTCCTTGACCAAAATGCCACGAGAAGCCAATAAAAAAGAAAATCAACGAAATTAAAATAGCAATCCAAGCTCCATCAATAAATTTAATTACATTTGCTGACCAAAAGAGAAAATCAATTATTAAAAATAAACTAAATAAAACAACAAATATCCAATGTTTCTTCCAAACTGAATGTAAAACAGTCATATATAATAATGTTGTTATCACACTATCACTACACACTGTTAATCCATACGCATTTGTTAAACGAGATGAACTTTGAAAATAAACTGTCATTAATATTGTTAAAATCATCAACGTCCAATTAATGGTTGGAACATAGATTTGACCAAACATCTTTTCACTTGTATGATCAACATGTAATGGAGGACAAAAACCAAGTGAACATGCTTGACTTAACAATGAAAAACAACCAGTTATTATTGCTTGACTTGCTATGACTAGACATTTCAACATTTATTTTATTTCATTTTAATTTTAATTTTCACAAATAAACAAACAAACTTGTTGCAATTGTTGCAAGAATAACCATTGGCCAATGAGCCCATTCTGGTAATGAACGATAAAATCTATTTTAAAAATAAGTTTTCTTTTGTTAAAAAAAGAAACGAAAAATTTGTTATTTATTCAAACGGATTTTCAACAGCTTGAGGATAATGAATTAACATTGCACCTTGACCCAAATAATTAACTATAACAGATGGTAAAACAACAAAAAACCAACTGGCACGAACAGGCCATAAACCAAAATGACCTAAATCAGCAAATAAAGCTTCACATCCGGTCACAGACAGAAATACACCACCTACAACAAATATCCAACATTCAAAAGTTAAACAAAACAAAAAACAAAGAAATGACTGAACCAATATGATAAAATCCTTGTTTCTTCTCTCGAATTAAATAACTTATCGCTTGATAAGGATTAAATGCTTTTAATATTGATGGACGTAATCGAGTTCGCCAAAGACCAACTGAAAATAACGAACAAAACCATAATAACATCAATGGACCAAATGTTGTTCCTTTTCAAATCAAAAAAACAATTTCGAAAAGAAAAAAAAAGAAACCAACCGATTTTAGCTGTTCCCCATTGTTGACAAACAAATAAACAAAAGATAATTGCAACTGTTATTGGAACAACCCATCGATGTAAATTCGGAGCATTCAATGCTAATCCTTCAACTGCCGATAGAACTGATACAGCTGGTGTCAATGCTCCATCACCAATCAGAAATGATGCACTTAGAATTGAAACTATATAAACTACATTCTTTGATCGACGAGTTAATTCACTTCGTTTGCCAGTTAATAAAGCACATAGTGCAAAAATACCTCCTTCACCTTTATTATCTGCTTTTAAAATAAAGATTGCATATTTAATTGATACAACAAGAATTAAACTCCAAATGATTAAACTAACTGCACCAATACATTGATATTCACTTGGCAATTGTTTCTTATTCGAAAAGATCGTATCGAGAACATACAATGGACTTGTTCCACTATACAAACAATTCAAAATTAATCTTTTCTCCTCAATGATTATTTGAATTCAACTCACATATCACCAAAGATAATTCCCAATGAATGTAATGTTACTGCAAGAAATGAACAACAATTCAATTGTTGATGATGTTCGTTTCCATGATCTTCTTCTTTTGCCTCTGCTTGCTGTTGTTGTTGTTGGTCAACATTTTCTAATTGAACATTTTCAACAAGTGATCGTCGATGATTTGTTGATGGAGAATCAATTGTAAATGATGGATGCACTCTTACGTCCATTCGATTGCGAACTAAACCAACAATTCATTATTAAAACATTTTCTCTTTCGAATTGATAAATAAATGTTAAATTCCTTTTTGACTTTTTCTTCTTATCTTCTTTTCATTATGATTTCTAATCGATGATATTCTCTTTATTGTCGTGAATTAGTCATCTGCACCCACCCTCACTCGGTATTCGAATCGATTTGCATTGCACCAAATGTCTGTTGAAAGAGAGAGAGAGAGACGTATTTTGTCTTTATTTTGGAGAAGAAATCGATATGGAATTGCAGCAATTGGAATCTCATCACAATTCAGTTAGATAAGACTAAAAATGTAAGTAAAGAAATCATTTGTTGATTTTTGCTAATGACTTGAAAACATGAATATGGCGAAAAAATAAATATTCATTCGATGGTCCTTTCCTATTGATTTGTTTTGTTGTTCGACGAATAAATGGCATCAAATATTTCAATGTCATTTTATTATCACGAAGTAGCATAACTAGAACATTTTCTTTGTCATTTTGAATTCCTTTTAATCCATGTAGACAATTAATAATCGAATCGGTTCAACGACATTTTTCTGTATTGTCATCCAATTTTAAAAATTGACTTTTCTTAAATTGATTTTCAATGTTAACAGTGAAGTGCCTTTGTTGTTCTGCTTCTTCCTCGATAGTCATTCATTTATTCAGTTTTATTTTTGAAGAAAAAAGAATAAAATGAAATTTAGTTTTTATCAGATAGAGCAATAAGAACACAAGCAACTGCTCGAATAACAGTTCCAACAGTAAAAATAAGATAATTTTTCCAACCATAAATATCTTTGATGTAAAAGATCGACCAAAGACCAGCAATAACTGCAGGTCCAACAGAAACTAATGGAAATGAAATCGATTGACCTAAGATACCGTTGGCATAGATCAAAGCAGCTTGTGCAATTCCCCACATACTTCCAGAAATAAATGCTGGTAAAATACTTTGAATATCAATATGTGGTTTATTCTTTTTCGCAATAATATAAATGACATAATAGAAGAACGATGTTAATAAGATTCCCGTATAATGTGGAAAAACATAGTTAAGACCGTTCTTTGAGACTGGAGGAGTATAATTTTTGTAGTCATCGTTATGTTGAATAATGTAAGTTGTTGGAGAAACATTTAAACCAAAGAATAATCCAGCAACAATAGCTAAGATATAACCAATAATTCGCATTTGAAAACTAACTTTTTTAACATTTTTTTGTGGTTGTTCAGCATCAATTGATGTATTAATCGTTGTTGAATCTTCTAGATTAACTAATGATTGATGTTCGAGATCTTCTTTTTTACCAATACGAATAAAAAGAGTAATAGCTCCACTTAGAATCGCAATGACAACACCAGCATAATTCAATGCTGAATTACTCACATGATCAGGGTTCAAACCAAACCAACCAAATCTTCCACTTGCCCATCCTTTATTAAGAGAAGAAATGAAAAATGATTTTTTGTTTTCTTTTGAAATTTACCCATGAAAAGATTGGTTGTACACCATAGTAACATGGATACACCGAGACCATTAATTGGAATAACAAATGTTGAAAGAACATTTCCTGTTGTCCAAATGACACCACCAATCATAACTAGAGGAAAGAAATGAAATGAAGCTGACGATGTTGCAACAATTAAATTAACAATAATTCCAACAATCCAAATTCCACAACATAAAAAGAATTGAAATGAAATTCCATCGCCAATTGGGAATTTAGCTGCGGGAACAAAATTCGATCCAAAAAAGAGAATTGATATACCGAGTGCCACATAGGCAATCGGTTTACTTCCTGAGGATGAATCTGGGCTTGTTGTTGTTGTTGTTAAATTCGATAGATTCGATAGAACATCAAACATTAATTCTTCGACATTACTTCCTAAACTCATTTTTATAATTTTCAAATAAGAAAATTAACTCGAACAGAAAAACCTTTTTTCTTTTATTTGAAATGTTCGTTTATCAGAACATTCTGTCGTTGATAAAACATTTCTTGAAGATAACAAATCCTAAAGTACATCACACACTCAATCTCCTCGACGTCACTCCTTTTGTTTGCTTCTTTTTCATTATGATTTGCAAAAGACATCGACTTATTTTCAATAAATCTATATTCGATATCCTCGCATTTTGTTTCAAATACAAATATAAATAAAAATCAAATAAAAAAAGATAAGATTTCACATTTTGTTTGCTTTTGTTTGAAGAAGAAGATCGAACGATCATCGTATGATGACATCGGACGATGTTTTACTTTGCTTTTCATCCGTTTTAAATAAATGACTCGTTTTTTTCTCTCGAATTTGTTGTTTAAAATGGAAAAAGAAAATAGTTTGTTGGTTTTTATTCAAATATTGTTGATTTATTTGAAACAAAAATTGATTTCATTGATAAATTCAATTGAAATTTGTTGTTTATTAAAATTAAAATTTGGTTTGAAAGTAAATAAACAACGAAATGGTTCGAGTGACATTGATTATTGTTATTTACAATTAAATAAAGTCAGTCGATCATTTTCATTTGTAATTCAGCAACTTCCCGATGAAATTCGTGATATTATTTGTATATTTTATCTTGTTCTACGTGGATTAGATACCATTGAAGATGATCCCAACGTTCCAATTCAACAAAAACGAATTCTATTAAAAACTTTTCATGAAAAATTATTTGTTCGTCATTGGTCGATTGAAAATATTGGAGACAATCAACAGTCCAAAGATTTATTAACAAATTTTCATCGAATTTTGAATGTATTTCAATCATTTGATGTTAAATATCAACGAATAATCGTCGATATAACTAAACGAATGGCCGATGGAATGATTCGATTTGTTGAATCGAATGATTCAATTGAAACATTGGATGAATACAATTTGTATTGTCATTATGTAGCTGGTTTAGTTGGTCATGGTTTATCACAAATATTCGTTGAAAGTCATCTCGAATCGAAATCTTTAATTGACAATTTGTCGTTAAGTAATTCAATGGGATTATTTCTTCAAAAAACAAATATTATTCGAGATTATCTCGAAGATCTTCACGCAGGACGAATCTGGTGGCCAAAACAAATTTGGAATAAATATGTTTCTCAAATCGATTTGTTGTCAACAAATCCAACTGATAATCGAAGTGTTGAATGTCTCAATGAAATGATTTGTGATGCATTAACTCATTTGCCTGATGTTCTTCTTTATTTAAATCAAATTCAAAACGAACAAATCTTTCGATTCTGTGCAATTCCTCAATTAATGGCTTTGGCAACACTCGAACAATTGTATTCTAATCCAAAGGTTTTTACTTCCATTGTTAAGATTCGTAAAGGTTTATCAGCCAAAATTCTTTTCAATTCATCGAATATCATTGAAATCAATCGATGGATTCAAACTTTAACTCAACAATTTCAAAAGAAAATAATCATCAACAATCATCTTCATCATCCTAAATCGATTTATCAATCATTGACTTTAACATTTTAAAAATAAACAAGAATTAAAAACAGATGTCATTACAACAAAATATCCTTGCATTTTTTTCATTTCATTTCACTATTTCTATTTCCCAATGGAAACGAGAAAGAAATCAAAGATGTGCATAATGCTTGGCTTTTTCAGATAAATTCATTCTTGTTTATTTTCGATGGCATCAAAACAACCAATTGGTAAGCGTAGATTTCTTTCCAGTGAATTCTTGTTGATCATTGTTGACATTTAGATCTCAAAGAGAGCGCTCGTTCAATAAGAATACCAAGAAAATTCTTATTGACCTTATTCTTGGCATGCTCAACGGTACAATTTCAGTAGATTGTGCGATTGAACAGTTCTCACCGTTTACTTAATAGTGCAGTCCATAAACGGCAAAATTATGACCAAATACGGACAGTCGTATCAATAGATCTGGGAATGGATCAAGTCTATCCAGATGTGAACTCGAAAGATCGTGAGAAAGCAAAAATCGCTCTAGCAATTCTACAAACATTGGCGAAAGAACTGGATGAAAGTTTATTTCTTTCGATAGATAATTAGACAGATTTTTATTTGATTCTTAATAAAAAAAATATCTTTCAATAGAGTTTGATGAGATCTTGCTGATATTAAGTATTTTGTGTGTAGATTGACAACAAGTAATTTATTCTTCGATTATGAATGAAAAAGATGTCAGTAGTTGTTCTTTTCTTCATTGGATTTGAATATATTGAAAAAGAAATAATTGGACAAAAAAAGAACAAATATTTATTTATTCATGCAGAAAATGTGAAAAGAAAACTATTTTTGAATTTGAAAGTATGTGTCATAAAACAACATGTTCAAAATGTGGAAAAGCATCATGGGCAGGTTAGATCACTCGTTGAAATTTTGATTGATATTGAAATTGAATGTTAGGATGTGGTCAACATATTGAACAAGCGTTGGAAGGTGTTCCTCAAGATCAACGTTGTCAATGTCCACGATCAGTTACTAAAGGACAATGTATTTTACTTTAAATCTTCGCTTTTTATTTTCATTTCAATAAACACGAACAAAAAACAAACGAAATAAGATTCATCTAAGAAAATAAAGATTTGACTTGTGGACATGTCATTGACAATTTATGACAAATTCTTTCGATTTGTTCTTCACTCATCAATGATTTCGATTGATTGACTTTTCCATTTCGAATTGTTTTCAAATGTTTTTCTTGTTGAAAAATAATTTGTCTTCGTTGTCGAATAGTTTGATCTTGAATGTTTTCAATAAATAGTCTTTCATATTCGGTTCTTTCTCGATCGAAATGTTGTTTAAGATATTCGAATGATGAATATCGTTTAACTTTGTCGATTAATTGTTCGTCGATGTCGATATTCAAGAATTGAGCAATGGTTCGTATTGATGAATCGAATTGATTTGTTAATTGTTCATAAGAAATGAGAAGAACATTCGATCGATCTCGACAATTCCAAGCTGCTGAAAGACATTGAAAATATCCACTAAAAGGAAGACTTTCATTGAGAAAATGTTCAACAAATTCATTGAAATCGAATTTGGGAACATCGAACCACATTTGATAAAGGAAATAAAATGAAACACAAACATCAATTGGATTTCTAACGATACAAATATATTTCGATTGTTCATTGAATTGAAGTCGATCGATGGCTAGATGAGTTTTAATTGTGCCTGGTCTTTTCATTTGTTTGATACCTCGTTTTCCATCTGTTTCAAGTTGAGGATTTTGTTCAAAGAAATCTTGAATATTTTCATTGAAAGGTTTTCCATTTGTTCGAAGATTATAAATTAGATTTTGCATCCAAGTTGTTCCACATCTTGGAGATGCAACAATAAATAAATCTTCATTCGACGGTTGATAAGATAAAGCAAATCGAAGTGTTGTTAAACCCCATCCACGAATCCAATTGATTCCGTCGATGATTATTCTCTCGTCTTCAATACAATCTGAAGTTATCATCTAATAAAACAAGACTAAATCAATCGATTGTTTTCATTGATTTTATTCGAAAGAGAAACAAAAGTCCAACTGTGAACATCTTTACAAATCAAGATTTAGTTCGACAGTTTTCATTGATGAATTTCAATTCAACAAAACACTTTCGAATCAAATCATTTAACGACAATCAAAAAGAAAAAAAGAAAAAAGTGATTTATTTCGATGAAATGAAATTGTCAATCCAGTTGTTCAATTGATTGAGATCGTATTCAAATGTATTTTCATCGGGTTGAGCTTTGAAAACAAGTTTGTTTTCATAAAAAACATAGAAACGAAATGGCCAAGATCCGTAAGTCAAATGAAATTGATTGTTCATCGTATCAATTAACATTTCAACTTCAAATTGACAATCATTGTAACATTGTCGAGCATTTTCCGTTCGTTGTTCGATTGTTGTTGGTTGATCAACACAAGAGATCGTTTTTCCCATTGGCCATTCATCTCGAGCATGAGCTTCGGCGATATAAATCATACAGAAATCAATTCCATTCGACGAATGACAACGAAACAATGAACTAAATTACATTTCTTAGATTAAATCTTGAGAGTGAATTCAAATCTCACTTGATTCGTTGTGCAGACGCCCGAAACGGAGGTCAGCTAGATGAACCAGCTAACACAACTAACGGTTGATTTTTATGAAAATGATCGAATAAATTGCTTTTCTCTCCATTCATTCGAAGTAAATCAACATTTCGAGCATCGTCACCACTATTGACCAAACCTTGACATGTTTTATTATGTTTTACTAAATAAACAAATCCAAAGATATGTCATTTGTCTTTTCTTTTTTCTTTTTTTGATTTTACTATAATAAACATTGTTTAGAATTGGATCGTGAGGAAATCGAGCATGAGCACAACGTAATGAATTGACATCGGAATATCCAAAATGTTTAACAACGTGTTTTTGAATCGATTCAAGAATAAAACTAAAAACAAAGAATTCAATCGATCGAACGAGAATAGCAACAAATGTCAAAATTACGTTAAAGATCGTTCATCTTCATGAAAGATTTCGATAAGTTCTTGAATCGGTTCGGATAATCTCAATTGACTTTCATATTCGATCATTTCATGAACTTTTTCAATCGATGGATTTTGTTTACATTCAACAATTTGATTGAATCCCATTCGACCTGATGTCGGAAAAAACATTAAACATCGTGATCCTGCAGATCCACGCCAATTATCATCATCATCATCGTCATCGTCATTGGAAACTTTCGATTGTTTCTCTTCCAATTCAACAATTTGAACTCCTTGTTTAATTAAATCTTGAGCAGTTTTGCCTTGGCATTCTTTTATCACTTTTTCTGCTTCAGTTCGATCGAATTTGAGACCTGCTTGTGCAAAAATAAGACCAAGACGAAGAACAGAAGGTGATTTATAACCACGAACAAGCGCAAGTAGATAAGCTTCGATATATTTCATCTACCTTTAACTTTCTTCTTTTGTCTCTTCTATTTATTCAAAGATATTACACAACAATGACGACATTCGGAACAACAATATTGAATCCAATTTGAGATCGTCGTAGATGTCACTACGATACACATTTATATCACTTGTCAAAACAGTATATATACGTATATTATGATAACCAAAACTTTCTTTTTTTTGTTTGGCTTCGAATTTCGATGATGAATTTGGAAGGTGAAAATAGGAATTTCATGTGAAGAGAAATAAATGTTTTGAGTTTGAATCGATTTTCTTTTCATAACTCAAGGTTAAATTATAACGATGGAGGAGAAAAAAAGAGAAAAACGACATAATGATTGCACAACGTGTTCGCCAAGCAAATAAACAAACGGTGCAGAAAAAAAATCTAATTTGGTTACTTCATTGATCGTTAGCAACAGAATTGCCTTATAATCATGATTCGATTCATCTTTTGTTTGTCGTTGATTTCACGTAAGTTAAACAATGAAATGTTCAATAGAAGTATAGAATTTGAATTTGAATTGAATTGAATAGAAATCGAATGTTTGAAATGTTATTCATGCAAAGGAGGACAAGATTGTGGATTAAGATTTTCAACACAATCGAAAAATGTGAAAATAATATCAACTCCAATCGATGAATCGATTTATTCGTGTTCAATTCGTGTCACTCCTGAAGGTTTAACAATTCGTGATGTTGTTCAATCGTATTTATGTCGAAGTTCATCATCGGAATATTGTTGTAATGAAGATCTTTGTAATTCATTGTTGTCACCTCCATTACCTGCATTGACATCATTGAAATGTGCCATTGGAACATGTTCGATGTCCGGAGGTATTTGTATAGCTGATGCTGATTATTTAACTGTTCTCAGTAGTGCAACTGAATCATGTTCAGTAAGAATAACAACAACAACAAAACATTTACGTTTTTTTTGCTCAATTGTTTTATTGATTTCAGATCAATTTTGGAAATGTGATAAAAAAATCGTATAAGAAAGCATGTCAACCAACAATAAATGATGCATCTCGAACACGAATGCAACAAGCATTAAAGAAAAGTGCATTATTTTGTTGTAATTCTGCTGAATGTAACAAAGAAATCGTGACAAGTGGAATAGCAGATCCTGTGATTCAATGTTATACATGTGATTCACGAATCACCGGTCTTCAAGGTTGTTCCATCTTCAATCAATCCAATCCGTATGTTTACAAAGCAGGTTCATCGAGTCACAACGAACAATGTGCTGTAAGTTGTTTCTTTCTTTGTTTATTCGATAGATCGAAGTCTTTTTTTCGTTGTAAGACAATCTTTGGTGAAGCAGGAAAAGATTCAGTAACAAAAAAAGCTTATCCGGCATTTACAATTCGAACATTTGTTCATAAATGTGTTAGTAAATCAGGAACAGTTTCTTATGGTGGAGCTACTTTTCGTGGTCGAATCGATTGTTGTTCAACGGATTTGTGTAATTCAAAAAATATGAATGACAAAAGTGTTCAATCGAAAGTGAAAAGATTTACAAAACTTGGTCTTTTCCTTGGTTCGATTATACTGATTTCAATTGTCATTGGAATTATTGTTGGTTTTGTTCTTGTTCGACATCGTCAAAAGAAAACATCGAAAGACAAAATCAAATATGATCAATGTCAAACAACTGATGAAGTTCAATTACGTTTAAACAAGATCAAACAACAACAACTTCATCAAACAGATTCTTTTCCTGATCCAACTTCGTCTCCTTAGTTTTTATTGAGATTGTTGATAAACAGTGACTAATTTAAGAGAAGGTTTTGTTTGTGCAAAAGAATTTAGTTTAGTGATTCCCGATTGAGATAAATTACAATTGTTTAACCAAATTTGTTTGATCGTTTTGTTTTTATTAATCATATTGACAATTGAATGAATACTTCTGTCGGTTATCGATGGATTTCTATTGAGAGTTAAGATTTCTAAAGTTGAATTGTAATAAGCAAGTGTATTTGACAATAATTGAATTCCTTCATCACCAATTTCATTATTAGCCAAAGCAATCATTGTTAATGTTCGATTCTTTTTTAACATTTGAACGAGATAAGAAATTCCAACATTAGTAATTTCATTCGAAGCAATACCTAATTTAGTCAATGTCGAATTGACTGAAAGAGATTTGGAAAGATGATAAATGCCTTGATCAGTCAAATGATTATTGGTTAACCATAATTCTTGTAAATGAATATTATTAAAAAGAACATGACTGAGAAGTTGAGCTCCTCGACAACTGATTTCATTGTGAATTAACCAAAGAATTGTCGTTTGTTTATTGACAATTGGTTGTTGAACGAGAAATTCGATGTCTGAATCTGTTAGATTCATTTGATTCAATTTCAATGTTGAATGAGATGATGAATCAGCAATGATTTGTTCGAGTTTTTCATTTTGATAAGTTACAATTTGTTTTGATCGTTGATTAATCATTTGAATAATTTGTTGAGTGTTTGGTCTTTGTTTAGGATCTTGATTCCAACATTGATTTATGATTGAAGAGAAATCTTGAGGAATATTCTTGGGTATTGGTAATCGTTGTCCATTTTGAACTTGTTCAATAATGAGATTATCATTGAAATGTTCATAAGGAATGGCTTGAGTGGCTAATTCCCAGAAGACAATGCCTAAACTAAAGATATCCGATGATTTTGATGGTTGTTCAAATTTGAAAAGTTCAGGTGCAGTCCATTGAATTGTTCCAACGAATTCTTTTCGTTGAACTTGTTGAGTTGATTTCAATCGAATTTTTGCTAAACCAAAATCTGAGATTTTAACAATAAATCCATTGGGATGAATATCCATAAGAAAATTCAAAGATTTAATATCTCGATGAATAATTGACATCATATGAAGATAATTCAAACCTTTACTCATTTGTAAACCAATTGACCAACGATCATTCCAAGACAAAATTTTTTCTTTCTTTTGTAAAACATCAAATAACGAACCTAAAGACATAAATTCAAGAACGAGTGCATAATAATTGGGTTCGATAACACCACCAAAAATGCCCAAAACATGATCGAAACGAATTTTATACATTGTCGAAAGTTCATCGAAGAAATTCTGTTTTGTTGTTTCATTTAAATAATTGACACGAAGTGTTTTAATGGCAACTGTATGTTGATGACTGAGCCATGTTCCACGATAAACATCAGCAAATGCTCCTTCACCTATTTGTTGTTCACTAATTAGATCATAACCAGCGATCAATGGAATCGAAGCAAAATCTTCTGTCTTTGACATTTGTTGTTGTTGTTGAGGAGGTTTTTCTACTTGAATTAAATCTTGTTGAAGATGATATCGAAACGATTGAAAACGTCGTTGAAATTCATTTTTCATGTCTTTATCTAAACGAACGAGTTCTTTTTGTTGATTTGTTAATTCCAATGCAATTAAATCGATTTTAGATGAAATCTCGGCAAGATCTTCTTTTTGATCTTCAAAATCTTGTTTTTGATCGAATAAAACTTTCAAATTTAAACTTAAATTGAGATCAGTTGCACTACTTAACAATGCTCGATTTAATTCATCAAATTCAAGTTCATGATCACTATTCTTGATAAATCGAGTTAAAATCGATGAATCTGTAAATTGACTGATGAATTTCAATGATTCTTCTAAGATTTCAATTAAATGTTTCAATGCTGTTTCAACTGAAATCTCGTCTTTGAATTCCCGATGAGGACTCGATTCAATTGCATTGACAATTGATTCGATTCGTTTGATTAAACCTACAAGAAATGAAATCTCAATTGATTGAACTAAGACGGAAATCGTCGTACGTTGACATTGTTTTTTATTGTATTTCACTTGTTTATTAATATCATAGATCGTTTTAGCAATGGTGACAATCTTTGGAATATATTTCAAAACAGTTGTCATTTCCATTTGTTTTCAAAAATAAAAAAAAACAACAAATCGAAGGTTATTAATCATTTTATTTGTTCTCTATTCATGAATCATCGTGCAGAACAGAAAAAAGAAAGTACTCAATGAGTAAATGTTTACTCATATATGTTTCTTCGCCAATACAATTCAACTTTTTTTTTTTCTGTTGACAAATCGAGTGCAACAGAATTGAGTTTAAAAAAAACATATCTACTTTAACTTTGTAAGCTAAAATGATTAATTCTTCAGTATCCAAGTGATTGTTTATTTTCATAAAGTTAAATAAAGACAAATAACCTTGAGCATTATCTGAATAATAAGGTAAATTCATAAGAAGTTCTATAAGTGTTTTAACATTTTCTAATTTTCCACTATAACTTATTCGAATAATTGCATCAAGATTTTGTAAAAAGACATTATCATATTTTCTGGCAAATTCAATGATTTGTCTTGACAAAAGAAATATAAAGATGAGTCTGCAAATTTCACCCAAAGAATGAACATAGTTGGATCATCTAAATGTTTGTGGCGTTCCATTTCATTGAATAAAAGTTCATATCCAACAAGAATTTGATCACGAGACGCTAGAGAACTGACAAATGTGACAATATTTTCAACATTATTCACTTTTTGAGTTGATCTTTGGTCAGAATCTTTCAATTTCACTATAAGCTGATTTAATAATCTTTGGTAAATCTGTTTGCATTTGATCTAATTGAGATTTCTATTGATTCGTCAACGATTGTTTGATAAGATCTAAAGTTTTCGAATATTGTTTCGATAAATCGTGATAAGTGTTTATCCAATGTTTGATTCAATTGTCGGAAACAGTATTTTTAGTAGCTTGTTCGAAACCTTTTCTTAAATGTTGAATTCCACATTGAATAAATTCAATTAATTCTTTACAAATCTATAGATTTTGATCTACATCAAAGTCTTATTACAGAATGGAGTAAAATATCCAAAGATATCTTTGACAAATATCTTCTTCAATCAATTGAAACTATTCGGAGTCTTCCAATTGAAGAACAACAACGTCTAACATCTGTTCGTGTTCTACATCTCGCCAGTAAAACTTCTCTTTTAATCAAAGAAATCAACAACATATTCAACATGTTACAATTATTCAAAGATGTTCTTCTTAAATTCTTTTCTACATCACTTTTCTTTTCGACCAAAATAAACAACGAATATTAACAAATACTATCAACAAATAAATAATAATCAATAAAACTTTCTTAGAAATCTCGATGGTCCAATAAGATTTCAATCGAGTAGTGAGGAAAACAATGACGAAAACAAGTAGAAACCATTTGAGAAACCATTTTATCAATTGAAATGTTGGCCAAATCATAAGAAAATAGAATTGATGTGCTCCATATTTATAATCATGATGTAAACAATCTTTTCCACAAAATCCTTCGGAAAGACAACATTGATCAGTTGAAAACATTTGTTTAAAATGAAAACAAGATAATTGTCTTAAATGAGTTAATTCATAATAACAAGGTCGAGAAAATGGTTGCAAATGACATGAATCTGATTGAACAATATGAGGATGAATACCTGACATTCCACTTGATAACCAACTAAAAGTTGACCAATGAGTTAAATATAATTGTTGACATTTACTTAATAACCATAATTCGATCAAAGCTTGTTGAACATCGAAACATTGTTTTGTTTGACCTGACGATTCTAATGAATGAACTTCAATCTTTTCAGAATTAACATTCGAACGAATATAATCTTTATATGGAGAATAATCAGTTGCTACAAACCAATTTTCATTTGAGGATTTTGTTCGATTTAAAATACAATCTAAAACAATATTTCATTTTCTCGTTTGGAATTCATTCAAAGAAAAAAAAACAAACTGAGAAAATGTTGTTCTCCATTGATTTGAATTGGTTTTAAACCTTGTTTTCTCATATGAATTCCTTTATGACAATGACCATGTTTTAATTCATAATATTTTATTTGATCTTTTAATTCTTTTTTCGGTTCAAATAAATAATTGATTAAATTTTTAAATAATAAATCTTCATCAATATTGACAAATAAATTTTGACTATACGATGGATTCTTAAGAATAACACTTAGAAAATATTCATCCGTTGAAACAAATAAAAATTGACTGTTCTTTTTAAATGATACTAAATCTTGTTGACAAAGTAATTCATCAAATGGACCATGAAATAATAAATGTTCACTATGATCAATTAAATATTGTTGAGTATAAGTTTTTAAAAGAATCGATGACATCGAAATAGGAGAAACAAATAATTCATTGAAATGACATCCACTTAATTTATTTGATGACCAATGAATTAATAAACGACGTTTACTAACCAATGCAAAGACAAATGCACTAACGATGCTTTGTAAACGATTGCCAAGACCTGTTTCACAATTGATTATTAAATAATTTTCATGATCAATTGACAAATATTCTTCAATTGATTCTTTCAATTTATTTGGCAAATCTTTTGAATGAAATTGTTTTTTCTCAATTTTATCTTCTATTGGAAATTGTTTTAATGATTCAATTAATTTTCTCAAATCTTTTTCTCGATTTAATAAATAAATTCTATAGAAATAAGTTGAGATTACTGTTAAAACAATGAGAAGAAATATTGGTAAACCAATAAAACAAATAGATCGACATGTGAATACTTTCATTTGACTCTTTTATTATTTCTTAGATTCACACAACTTCTACAACTGCCAATCAACTGTTTGATGCCATCGACTGACATCTTTTTTTATCTCGGAAGAAAGATTTCTCTTCTCTTCTCTGTCTCAACAGTTAATCTTTTTGTTTGTTTTTGTCTCGTGGCCAATAGAATCGATTGAGTCTTGTCCAAGTATTGAGACCAATTTTGAAATGATTGAATCCAGGTGGATGTCCAGCATGATAAGTCAATTGATTTCCTTGACCATTTTCATCTAAATTAAACCAAAAAAGAGAATTACCAGAAATAGGTCGAAATCGAATTCCAAATTTGTGTGAATCTTTATCACAAACAATAAGATGACATAGATGTTGATGAATTGTTTTCTTAAATGGAATATCAACAAATTCCGTTTCTCCACCAGTTGAACAATTTGATTTGAGATATGTAAAGAATGTTGAAATTCGTTGACCACCATTTTTCAATGCATTTGTATCTTGAAACCAATCGAAATGATATCCACTCTACAATTATTTTCATTCGTTTTATTAGTTTCTGTTCAAAGTCCAAACCTGTTGATTGTCAACATATTTCACTATTTGAAAAGGTTCAATTCGTTCGATTTCGTCAATTCCTTGAAAATGAGCAAATCGTTGTAGAAGACATTTAACGACATTCGATTGATCTCGATTGATATAAGCTGATGTTGATGTTCGATAATTACTCACAAAATCTCCTCCTTGTTTGCCTGTTGTCACCATCGATGCTTTAAATGAAGATTTTCTATTCAAAATTTGTTTATCTCTTTTTCTCTCTCTCTCATTTTCTTACGTTAATTCAATTAAATGATCAATTTCATGTTGTTTTAACATATTTTCAATGTAGATTAACAATGGTTTCTGATTGATAATTTGTATTCGATATGAATGTGATGGACATTCACCTTCTTCTTCTTCTTCTTCGTTGTTGTTGTTGACAAGATTGAATAGAAATGCAAATGCAATTGATATCACAATGGATAACAACACTAAATTTAGTCAATTTCAATTTCTGATTTGATTTCATCTGAAAAAGATTTTATTCTACCTTGAGAAATCATTCGATTCATTTTCTTTCGTTTTGTTTATCGAAAAGAAAAGTAAAGTAAACATGGTTGAATTGTTGATAGATGAATGAATAAAGGTAACTATGAAACCATTTATGACATTACAATTCAAACACGAGAGATAACATCGGGCAAAGGCTACAGAAGAACAAAGAAAAGAAACGAAGGACACTGATGCATATCCAAGTAAAGAAAAAGAGAGAGAGTATTCATGGTTGAATGATTATGATCGTTGAATATAATTGACGACGAAAACAACAAGTTACTTTTGTCTTGATAAGGTTAAAATATCGACATGTCTTCTTCGGCAAGTAAATTGCAAATGTTAAGTACGAGTCGAAATGATTTAAAAGACAAAGTAAATCAACTCAATTTGGATAATCGATCGGATCTTTCGATTCTTTTACAAATCGATTCTTGGCAAATAAAAACAATCGACAAAGTCAATCAAACTGCCGATCAACTTAGAAAACAATTCTTAAGTCTTTTGAAATCGAAACAAGACAAAATTAAAAGTGATTTCAATGTTCTTTCGCAACAATTCGACAATTTACAACAGAATCAAAATGATCTCGATGCAAATCTTTTGAAATTAGAAGAACAATTGAACTCGTTGAATCGTCTTTTCAATGAATCATCTCAATCGTCGACAATCAAATTAATTATCAATAAAACAGATGAAATTCAATGGAATGATTTGATTTATCTCGAAGAGAAATCTTCAAATCCTCAATTGAAAAAAAGTTCATCGAAAGAATATGAATTTGCCATTCCAGGAACGTTTCCTGATTTATATTGTGAAGGTCGTCCTTGTGCTCGATGTGGCAAATGTCGTGATTGGTATTTTACGGGTGATTCACTCACATGGCAATGGATTAGAAATCATAAGAATTGGACTCAAGCAGATATTCAACGATGGAAAACCAAAAATGTTTTCGAACATTTTCAATGTCGAGACGGACAAAATTGTAATTTCGATCATGGTTTTGGTCTTCCTGGTCTTCCTCCTGGACCCAATTTAGATCATCGTGTCTTTGGTCTTCATATTTGTTTATGCGAAGATAATATCAAAAACGATTGATCATCTTCAACAATAACAAAAAAGAAACACTCATTGCTCTCTCTCTCTCTCCTCTTTTGATTCAATTTCGAGTTAATAATAAGAAATTGTT
>ERZ778019.2060-NODE-2060-length-21908-cov-10.728275_pt1 | contig 21908 bp, 19 predicted proteins | sample MGYA00375749_ERZ778019 | MGnify/ENA primary metagenome ERZ778019 (study PRJEB29350, sample SAMN05389821) | bioreactor metagenome | isolation source: Ammonium sulfate bioreactor | place: South Africa: University of Cape Town | collected 2014-03-17 ... | reverse complement strand
TATATATATATATAATACACGTGCGCGTTTTATCTTGTAAACATTACCGTTTTTCTTTTCGTTTGAATATGTCGGCATCATCGGACGAAAAAACTAATACGAATGCAATCACTCGATCACAAGCAACTGAAGAAAATCTCGAATATATTTTCAATCCAAAAACGTACACACCTGGCTCGTATAAATTCTCTCGTCAATATCTACGTGAACGTTTAAGCCGTTCGATTCTACATGAATTTAGTATCGACGAACAAAAAGCTCGAATTGAATTAGCTGCTGCTTATCGATTAGCTGCGAAAAATGGATGGTTAGAAAGTATTTACAATCATATAACTTGTAATGTCGATGGACCCAATGGTCAACATCATATTTTAATCAATCCATTGGGTTTAAACTATCGTGAAATAACTGCTTCGTCATTGGTTAAAATTGATTTAGATGGAAATGTTATTCATCCGGGTGTTGTAGGCGATATTATGGGAATTAATCAAGCTGGTATTGTTATTCATACATGTATTCATCGAGCTCGGCCAGATGTTCGTTGTGTTAATCATAATCATAATTGGGCTGTAGCTGGACTTTCAGCAACAAAAGATGGAGTCATTGAATTAGCTCAAACAACACATGTTACAGGAGAAATTGCTTATCATGATTACGAAGGTATTGTCATTTCAAACGAAGAACAAGAACGTATAGTACGTGATCTTGGTGATAAAGATGTCATGATCTTACGTAATCATGGTTTAATTACGTGTGGACCATCTGTCGGTGCAGCATATTTGCATGCATATACATTATGTGCTGCTGCAGAAATACAAGCATATGCATGTTCAATGGCGCTTGATAAACAAAATTTAATCATACCAGAAGATCGTTTAGTTAAGTTAAGTATGAATATAGCGAAGAATTTTAATAGAACATCATGTGGTATTTTGGAATTTGCTGCTGCAATGCGTGAACTTGATTATGATCAAGATCATTCATCATACCCGGACTATCGAAATTAAACAATTGAAAAATGTCATTTTTACGCTTCTTTTTGTCAATAAAACTACAAACAAAAAAAACTAAAATCTAAACTAATAATTTCTTCTCACCATAATTGAACTAATTATCAAGCGGCTTCCTATATGAAGTATTAGAATGTTAGAAAAAAAAGATCATAAGTGTGCATTTAAATATTGACGTTCAAGAGAAAGAAATCATAATCTATTACGGATCAACTGCTTTCATTGTTGGTGTTGTTGGTGGTATTTTTAGTACACTCATATTTGTTAGCCTTCGAAAATTTCGACAAGTACAAATAAAACAACTTGTACAGTAACAAATCGTGCATTCTCACATATCGTACAATTTTTATAATTGTTATTCTTGTTGGATACATTCCTATTGGAATTGCCATGATATTTGGAACTTTAGCTTATTGAAATGTTCAACAAATGACTTATCGTGCCGTGCCAATGATTCGACCTGAACTAGACAAGCAATTGACTAATATGGTCTTGCTAGAAGTTATTGCCGGGGTTTTTACAATTTTACCATATACAACTTTGAGTGGGGTCATAAGCAATACCCTTGTACTTACAGATCCTCGTGTAAAAGCAAAATTTCAATATGTTCAAAATATGAGTCTTTTGGTTTATCACACTTATTTTGCTGTAAGTATATTATATTCATCTATGAATATAGTATGATTGAAAAAACGATTTTTCTAGTGTGGATTCTATATTTATATGTGTGCATCTGAACGATATCGTCGACAATTCATGTATGTTTTATTCGAAATACATTTGAATCGATGGAAACGACCAAAAATACAAAAGAATCAAGTTTTACCTTCTAATTAAAAAAAACATGACTTTATTTTTGCCCTTTTTAATTATTTATTTATTTTTGTTCTCTTTATTCTTTTGCTTCTTCAACAACGTCGTATTTAATAATAACCACGAGGTTGATGTTGATTGATGGTACTTTGATTCGGTGGTACACCTCGAGTAATAACAACACCTGCTGGTTGAGCAGCTATGAAAGAAAAATAGTATTAAAATAGAATTCGACTAAAAGAAAACCTACTTATTTTTTTCAAAAAACGAGCTTCTTGACAGAGTGCTAAGCTGCCACAGCAAAATGCTGTTGGGCAGTCACCACATGGATCTTCTTTTAAATTATATTTCTGTCGAAGGATACCACGTTTACTACAATGAGGAATCCAGCATAAACCACATGAAGACAAAAGAAGATAGAGACAACACATGCCAAAACAACTGCTATCATCGATTTTTTCGGCATTTTTGCCAAATAAAGATTGAGGACAAAACCATCCTTGACAACATATACCGAAATCATCGAAACAGCCACATATCGATTCTAGAAATAGATCAATCAATTGATAGATTTTATTATTAATGTAGAATATAAATACCGTTCCATTCAAGTTGATGTTGAGGATATGCCATTTGTATGAAATTTTCTGAGTGACAATTTTAACATATATTGTGCGTATTTAAACAAATCAGTTCATGGAAACGTACTCAATCGAGAAAAAAAGGACGAAACTATGTAATTTAAATATGTACGCTGCAAAACAGATCAAACATTGATTAACTATTTGCATTTCTCGTTCTTAACACGAAGAAAAAAAGAAATTATTTTTTGCAATTGATGTTTCTAATGAGGTGTAGAGAAAGTGTTTGCTGTTCTTTTTCTTGTTTGCTATTGCTATTGTTTGGATTCTTTGTGATTAAATGTCCGATATAATCGAAAAAATGAATCACAAATTCAACGCCCTCAATGTTCTCAAGTTTTATTCAAAAAAAAATTCAATTAAAAAAGAAGAATCTATTTATATTAAACAGTATATGTGCCAGTATTCGTGTCGAATGTGATTGTTAAATTACTGGTTATTGAATTTGCTTGATCAACGGAATAAGTTATACTAGGTCCTGTTGCCGATTCTAAATCATAGAAATAATTAACTATATAACGTTTATTTCGTTAAAAATAAAAAACCCACTCTGAACACCAACCGTAGCTGAAATACCTCCATCGGATGCATCAAAATAAACAAATTTGACAATATTAGGTCGATTTTCATAGAATAGTATTTGAAAATGATAATATTGACTATATTGACCAAGATGTGTTGTATAAAATTCAAATATAGTCGTGCGATTGGGTGCTGTACCCGAAACAGCATAGTAGATATTTTGAGAAGTATTGACTTGAAGATAAAGATCATCCCAAAAGCCAAATGCTGTAGGCCCTGGAAAACTACTACTTGGAAGAACTCCATTCGAATACGCCGTAGCACAAGTTCCAAGACATACAACCTAGAAAATCTTCGAGTCGAATCTTGAAAAAAATCGAAATTCGAAAACTTACACCATTCGTTGTGAAGGTGATATTAGAACTTGAATAATTATACATTGTAAGACTTAATGGTAATTGGACTGTTAACATCCTATCATCAATGCCGGATGTTACATTGAAAACAGTAACACCGTCTTTAAGTTGGACACCAGGCGCTTTACTACATACACCAGCTGAACAACTTGTATAATTCGATGGACAGACATAACCGAATGAGCCACAGTTGTCAAAATCAATCATCAGATTGGCACAGAATATGCCTGATGGCGCTAGCGAGTATCCCGATGCACAAGTTATTGTAACTGTTGTTGTTGTTGTTGATGTTGTCATTGTTGTTGTATTTGCTGAATTTGTGAACCAAAATGAGAAAATCAATGCCAAAGCCAATCCACCAGTTAATGCACCCATAACTATACCAACAATAATTGCTCGTGATACGGCACGCGGACAACTAGATTCGCCATCAAGTGCATTTCTATGAGAAAAACAATGAAATATTGCGTTTTTTTTCAGTAAAATATTTGGCTAACTTTTTATTTGAATGATCGATTGTCGATTTTCGTTGTTTGCTAGTTGATTCTTGATTCATTTGAACAGTAAATTGTTTATAGAGGTGTGAAGTCGATTCTATTGACCCATCGCATTGTAGTGGATGTATCGAACGCATCTTGATTCAAAGCACAACGGAATTGAATATGAAAAAAATGATCGAGTTCGCTGTATGAATGTACTTGTATTTGAAAATTCAGAAAAATGTTCTTGTAGTTTTGTTTTTGCATTAGATGTTTTTTTGCTTCAGAGCAAATTAAAAACCAATTGAGCTGCTTTCATTAATTAATTCAACCCTTCAATGTTGATTTTATAGAAGTGGAATACCAAAAAAATTCAATCTAGTTCATTGTTACAAAAAGTGCATAATCAAATTAAAATGGCTTCTTTGCGGACTTTTTCGATTGTATGCACATATATTGTCACTAATAATTATATGCATGAGGACAAAGAGGTCACATTTAAACAGCCGATAGTCGATACTTGAGGTGCAGTTATAAAAACTTTTTATTTTAATGTTATCGTAGAGATCAAAATTATACTGAATAACATAAAATAGTTTGTATTTACTTGAATCGCTCTATTGTATCTGTATGTCCCGTGTCTTTTAGCTGTTATTGTACATTGATCGCCAAATGAATTTACAATAGAAATTGTATCCGAGTCGTCGCTCAGCGTAACTATAAATTGAATAATAAAAATTACCATAGAAAATGTATAATCAGTTGGTTTGTCAATATTATTTTGTTGAAAAAAAGGTAAACCAATGCAATGATCTCCAGTCAAACTAATGTTAAACGATAATTTATTTGTAGTTGATTCATTTATGAAAACATCACTCGCTGGACAACAGCAAATGGATAAACTACATTCAGATATCGGTCGATATACACCAGACCATATTTGTGTTTGACCTTGAATAAAACAAAATGTGATGACGAGCACAGCGAGTCTACACTGCATTCTTTTTCTTCAGTGAAAAACATGTCCAAATGAATTTAAATGAATATTTATTCACTTTTGACAAAAGTTGATCTTCAATCATAGTCAAATATGACATTTATTAAATATAAAATAGATCGAACTCATAAAAACGATTCTTCCCACTCAATTATAGAATTCATGATACGCATCGGTATCTTCTTTGTTAGATAAATAATGAGCATTAACATAATAATTATCGTTAATAATTCATGCATACTAATTTAGTTTTGAGGGTGATAAATACCGCTCTTTAACTCACATTTCATTTTTGAACTAACAAAAGTAGGTATGTCCGTAACATACTCTCCCGGTGAGAAGGAAATCATGATCTATTACGGATCAACTGCTTTCATTGTTGGTGTTGTTGGTGGTATTCTTAGTACACTCGTATTTGTTAGTCTTCGAACATTTCGACAAAGTTCATGTGCATTCTATTTAACAATTATTTCAATTGTTAATACCGGTCAATTGTTTACTGGATTACTTTCACGTATTCTCAATATTTTACTTGATACAGATGGAACAGAAACATCATTATTTTATTGTAAATTTCGTGGTTTTCTTTTTCAAGCATGTATCGGAATGTCTATGACATGTTTATGTTTTGCAATTGTTGATCAATACTGTGCAACTTGTACTCGACCTCGTTGGCAACTATTTTGTAATATTAAACTTGCTCAACGTCTTGTTTTTATAAGTTTTATCCTTTGGATATTACATGGCATTCCATATTTAATCTATTATGATCATGTTTTTTCGACAAGTACAAATAAAACAACTTGCACGTCAACAAATCATATATTTTCACAATATCGTGCAACTGGTATTATCATTGTACTTTTTGGATATCTTCCTGTTGGAATTTCTATGATATTTGGAATTTTAGCTTATCGAAATGTTCAACAAATGGTTTACCGTGCAGTACCAATGGTTCGACGTGAACTAGACAAGCAATTGACTGTTATGGTGTTAGTACAAGTTACCGTCGGTGTTGTTACAATTATACCTTATACAACTTTGACGGGAATCACAAGTAACGTCAATATAGTTTATGATCCTAGTGGAAAAGCACAATTGCAGTATGTTCAATCTATCGGTCTTCTTGTCTATTACAGTTATTTTGCTGTAAGTATTATATTTCTCTATGAATATAGTGTGATTGAAAAAACGATTTTTCTAGAGCGGATTCTATATTTATATGTGTGCATCTGAACGATATCGTCGACAATTCATGTATGTTTTATTCGAAATACATTTGAATCGATGGAAACGACCAAAACTGCAAGCTAATCAAGTTTTACCCGCAAGTTAGAAAAACTTTACTATTTGTTGTGCAAGATTCGATGAAAAATAAAGATATGATATCATACCTTTGCATATAAACGAACCGAACACGATCTTCTTCACTATTTTTTTTGTTATTATGCATATATCAGTCCTATACTTTTTCGTCTGTTTGCTAGCGATCGTCACTAGTCATAGTTTTGATCGATCTAAACGTTCAACATTTGCTGATATTCCGTCATTTCCTTTATATAATGCTGCTGAGCCAGATCTTCATTTACCAGCAATGGGTCTTGGAACAGGTTTCTATAATATGAATATTCAACCCTACGGCAAATATCCTGAATGTGGCGATGAACCACATCCAAGTCCTGCTCCACCAGGTCCACCCGAACCAGGTTGTGGTAATAATACACAAAGAGTAGTATATACTTGGTTAACCAGAGCAAAAGGCGTTCGACTTGATTGTGCCAATTCATATTATAATCAACGATCTGTTGCACGAGGAATCGAACAGAGTGGTGTCAATCGATCTCAATTGTTCATCTTGAGCAAAGTCGGACCCACATTTTCACTTGGTTATAATGACACTATTCAGCAGACGTTCGATGTTTTACAAGAATTTCAAACAGATTATATCGATTTAATGCTTATTCATTGGCCGTTAGCAGGTCATTCTGCACAAGCCTATATACCAGTTAGTTCCGATCTATTTTGTAATGATCCTACGAATTCATCAACATATGATGAGAGAAAATGTCGTCTGTCCACCTGGTCTGCTATGGTTATGTTGTTCAAACGTGGTATTTTACGTTCTATTGGTGTTTCAAATTATAATACAACACATTTACAAGAAATTATCGATGCTGGTCTACCATTACCAACTGCAAATCAAGTTTCATTCAATCCTTACAATTATCGAACAGGACGAGCTGATTTACTTGAATTTTGTCGAAAACATCAAATTTTACTCATAGGTTATTCATCACTAGGAGTGCCTGATGTACATCAATTTCCAACTGAAGATAAAACTAAACAGTCGACTGGAATGTCGAGTACATTACTCGAAGATCCAGTGATTGTTTCATTAGCAAAACAATACAATCGAACTCCAGCACAAGTTCTATTACGTTGGGCTTATCAATTAGGTGTATCAACAAATCCACGATCGATGAATGAAACTCACATGTTAGAAAATCTTGAAATCTTTTCGAATCCGTTTACAATCAATGACAATGACATGAATCGCATCAATAGCTTAGCTCAAGATACTTGTGACGTTGATCCAAATTGGTACGAATGCGTTGGAAATGGAAATTTACCATAAAAGGATTCATTGACAGTCTATTTTTTTGTGTCAATCGTGAATATAACTCGAAAAGATTAACTTAAATGACCATGCAAAAAAAAGTATGATAAGATATGATTACATATTAGAAAGAACGTTTTTACTCTTTTCTTCATTTTTTGTTGTTGTTGTTGTTGGTTATATCAGTGAAAAGTCACTGTAACAATGAAGCTTCAAACAGCATACTGCATCTTTGCATATCTTTTTCTTTGTTCGGAAGCAACTATTGTCAGTACACGTTCGAAATTCGTCGATACTTCATCCTTTCCATTACATAATGCCGCTGAAGCAGGTCTGAATTTACCTGCAATTGGTGTTGGTACTGGTTTCTACGGTTCAAATCTTGTACCTTACGGTGAATATCCTGAATGTGGTGCTGAACCAGTCGGTTGTGGTAATAATACGCAGAGAGCAGTGTACACTTGGTTGAACAAAGCCAAAGGTGTTCGACTTGATTGTGCAAATTCCTACTATAATCAACGATCTGTTGGACTTGGAATCGAACAGAGTGGTGTCAATCGATCGCAAATTTTCATTTTAAGCAAAGTCGGACCATCGTTTCCGTTAGGTTACAATGAAACTATTCAACAAACTTCGGATATTTTACAAGACCTCAAAACAGATTATATCGATTTAATGCTTGTCCATTGGCCATATGTAACTCCTGCAGAAACAAAAATTCCAATTAGTTCCGATCCTTTCTGTAATCTTACAAGTTCAGCAACATACGATGAGAAAAAATGTCGTCTGTCCACCTGGTCTGCTATGGTTATGTTATATAAACGTGGTGTACTACGTTCTATCGGTGTTTCAAATTATAATACAACGCATTTACAAGAAATCATTGATGCTGGTCTACCATTACCAACTGCAAATCAAGTTTCATTCAATCCTTACAATTATCGAACAGGACGAGCTGATCTACTTGAATTCTGTCGAAATCATCAAATTTTACTCATAGGTTATTCGCCATTAGGTGTACCTGATGTACATCAATTTCCAACTGAAGATAAAGCTAGACAATCAACTGGAATGTCGAGTACATTACTCGAAGATCCAGTGATTGTCTCATTGGCGAATCAATACAAACGTTCGCCTGCTCAACTTTTAATACGTTGGGCTCATCAATTAGGTGTACCAACAAATCCACGATCGATGAGCGAAGATCATATGAAAGAAAATCTTGCCGTTTTCTGGAATCCATTTACGATCGGTGGTGATGATATGGTTCGTATCAATAACTTAGCTCAAGATACGTGTGATGCCGATCCTGATTGGTACGAATGTGTTGGAAATGGAAATTTACCATAAAAATAAAATTTTCTTTTTTGAATGCCATTGTTTTATTGTGTCGAAATAAAATATATGCACCCATCTGTAATGAGGCGTAACTGAGGCAATGTCCAATGTTAATGGCGTTACATACATACATTCATTCATTCATGAGTACAGAACAGTTTATTAAATCATCACAAGAAGAAAAAAAATTTCAATTTATTTTTCATCAATCAAGAAAACGAATTATCAAATATTGTGTATGGATATTCGTTGGAAGCGTTGCACTTTTTTTCATGTACGGTCTAGTTTGGCTTGCATTTCAATCTGATGTGTATACAGAACATTTGATGAATTCTGTTCCAATATGTCCATGTCGGATGAGTACAACGTGGAAGAACAATCAATTTGATTTTACGATTGATTCAATTTGCGATCCGCGTAAATCAAATTTTTGGAATTGTCGATTTCATCAAGGAGCCAAAGGATGTTACCGAAAAAAATCCATATCAATTTCTGCAGGTGCTCAATGTTGTTACGATCGTGATGGTCTTTGGTTAAGCAATTGGAGAAAAGGAGCTGGTACACTCGATTTTTATTATCCTGAAACAGGAAGAAATCTTTCAACTTATCAACATTTTTTCTCTGATGTTCTCTCATATTTTTCTTGTTGTAATCACATAAGCGATATCTTCAATACTTGCAAACAATATATGAGATATCGACCTGCTGGCACGTGTGAATAAATATTTTATTTGTGATTAATACATAAGTCTTTATTCTGACAGCAGCATATTGTAGTTTTTATACCGGCTGACTTTATTGTTCCCATCGCGGATTACAGCGTTCATATTATCCATCTCAACTTTAACTTTCTAAATTCATGAAAACATTTCAATTATAAGATAAGAACATAAACATACCCAACAATAATTACTAGTTGAATTCACTTGGGTAACTCCATTTCCCTGAGGATTGAACTTATCACCACAGCTATTACCATTGGCATTAGCACAACGATAACATCGTATACCCAATGAGACATTTAAATTCTTACTCAATAGAAAAATAAGTAAAAATAATGCTGCTTTCATATTCGTAAGGAAGTAATTCTGTGTCAAAATGTCGAGAAAAAATCTCAATCACATATTACTATAGAATATAATTTCTATGATGAAAAGATTTCTGTTCCTATTACTATTAAAATACAATCTATAATTATTATTATTGAATCCAAGGCTGTCTAGTTTAAACATTTTCCTTCAGTAAAAAAGGTTTCATGTGATATTCAAGCGCTGTTTTTCGTATTATCAAAGTCACCTGACCATGTGTGATAACATTGTGCTTCATCTTTATAAATATATGAAAATATTTTTAGTTGGTTAAAAGGTCGTGTTTTCGAAATATTTAAATGACACTTTCATTATATACAACAGTGACTTTGACCTGTGATACATCTGAACAAGAATCAGGACCAACAATTGTTCACAGTACAGATGTACCAAATTATCGAGTTTCACCCTATGTCATTCAACTTTTACAAGAAGCATTTACTAATGAACGTTTGAATGATGATGAACAAGGTGTACGATGTCAAGATCCTCCATCAACTGTTATGGAAGCGTTTCAAAAGCAAGGTTTCCAATTAATTGGAGAAACTGAAGTAAATGATCGAAATTTATGGGTATTAACTAAAACAAACTAAATACAATTTCTTTTTCATTTTAAAAATCTTATCATCCTTTTGAATCGAATAAAACACTAACAGCTTTTTCATCAGATAAGAGAAAAAAAATCTCATGGTTATGTTTGTTTATTATTTATATGTATGTCATTGATACATGTCCATGTATTCAATCCGATTTTCGATCCATTTTGACCGGGTGGTCGACCAGCATGATATGTCATAGAATCTGGTTGACCTAATTCATCTAAATTAAACCAGAAGATACTATTTCCAGGTATAGGACGAAATCGAATGCCATGTTTTTCAGATCGATGATCGCATACTAAAACATCACAAAATCGTTCGTGATATGTTTTATTAAATTTAATATCGACAAATTCCGTTTCACCCATCGTACAATTTGCTTTGAGATAAGTAAAAAATGTTGTTACTCGTTGATTCTTATGTGAAGCTGGATTCCAATCTTTAAACCAATCATAATGAGGCTCATACTAGGATTCGAATCAAATAAGAGATTCTATATTTCAGATTTCGTATAAATACGTACATATTGATCAGATTCATATTTAACAATTTGTAATGGTTCGATATGTGTTAATTCAATATCACCTTGAAATCGAGCGAATCGTCGTTCAAGACAATTTACTAATGGAGTTTGAGCACGTTTTAAGAATGCTGTCTTTGATGATCGACCTTTATCTGTCACCCGCTTACCATTTTCGTTATGAATCATTGATGGTTGAAACAATGGTTCGCTATAATACAAGCGAGTTTTTTTTTATCGATTTTTACATATCACTTACGCCAATTGAACTAAATGTTCTATTTCATGTTGAGTAACAAAATGTTCAATGTAAATAATCAATGGACTTCGTTCAATAATTCGAATTGTATACTGATGATATGGACATTCTTCATCGATCGGATCGAATTTTGATTGTAAATATTTATACAATCGTAGTTCAATATGTAGTTTTAAATTACTTAAACAGTGAGTTTTTTCTTCGTATTGACAGATATATAATAGACAATAGATAGAAACAAATGCTATGCATAATCTCAATAGAAATTTGAATATAATCCACATTATTTTAAATCTGTAAATGGATGAAAACGATGTGAGCGACTGTCACCATGTGCTTCTTGATCAAACAAAATCGCCTTTTATTTACATAGAAAAGTGAAAATACTTTTCGTTCTGATCTTATTATTTACAATAAAAACTCAACATGTTTGTAACATAATTTTAAGACTATCAGTGCCTTCATTGATAATTCCTAAATCGAGTTTACGATCATTATTAAAATCATCGACAACAACTAAAATCGGCATCGATCTATACTCGGCTAATAATTCGAATGGATTCATGAAACTTCCATTCCCATAACCGATCAATCCAATCACATTACTAGCAGCATGATTTGCAATTAAAATATCGAGTTTATTGTCATTGTTAATATCATTAGCAGTCACTGAATAAGGTTGAGAATCAAAGCCAGTTGAATACGTAATTTGATTAGCAAAATATCCATTTCCGTATCCAAGCAGAACGCTTAGCGTGCTATCATTTGTATTAACAACAACAATATCTAAATATGTATCGTTGTTTAAATCAGCAAGAACCATAGACCGTGGAAATGATCCAGTAGTAAAAGTCAGTTGATTTCCAAATGTACCATTGTCATGCCCAAGAAATACAGCTATTTCATTCGTACCAGAATTAGCAACAATAATATCTTTGTAAGTATCTTGATTAACATCATCGATGACAATTGAATGTGGTAAAGAACCAGCGCCAGTACTAAGCATTCTATCGAATAGGAAAGCTTGATTAGGTGCACCATAGAATACAAAAATTTCACTGAGTACAGGAAGTGAAACAATAAAATCAAGTCGAGCATCTCGATTAAAATCACCGACAGCTACTGATATACCATAAGTACCAGTTGAATAAGTAATTTGATTTGCAAACGAACCATTACCATAGCCGATAAACACGCCTACATTACTATTGTTGGCAGTTGCAGTTACGAAAATATCGAGTCGATTGTCATTATTAAAATCCTTCACAAATACGAAACTCGGTGAAACACCAGTCGCATATTTGATTTGCTTAGCAAAAGAACCATTTCCAAAACCTATGAATACACTCAATGTATTCTCATCCTTATTTGTCACAACAATATCTAAATGTGTGTCATTATTAAAATCACCTACAGCAGTATATTGAGGATTGAGACCTGTCGGATATGTCGTTTGATTCGTAGATGAACCATTACCAAATCCAAATAGAATGCCTATAGTATTATCGAATGAATTGACTACAACGAAATCCAAATGATTGTCATGATTAAAATCTCCGATAGCAAGACCAATTGCTACATTACCAATTGAATAATTTCTTGGATCACTAAAGGAACCATTGCCATAACCAAGATATATGCCAATAGTTGCATCATTTTGGTTAACAACAACAATATCGAGTCGATCATCTTTATTGAAATCAGCAACGGCGACACTTATTGGAATCTTGCCAGTAGAATAGATCATTCTTGGAGCAAACGAACCATTTCCATATCCGAGAAGAATACTTATTGTTTCTTTATTGCCGTTAACAATAACGATATCTAATCGTGTATCATTATTAAAATCACCTAATGCCAATGAAATTGGCCATGAACCCGATGGATAGACTAATTGATTTGCAAATGAACCATTACCATAGCCTAGCAATACACTGATACTATCACCAAAAAAATTACTAACAACAATATCTAACAAATCATCATTATTTAAATCACCAACAGCCAGTGCATATGACCAGAAGCCAGTTAATAGAGCTGTTTTACGAACGAAAGTACCCGTATCATGTGAAGTAAAAATCTGTAGATGATCATAGTTTTCATAAGCAACAATCAGTTCTGATTGACCGTCATTATTTAAATCATTTGCTACGATAATCAATGGTGTCTGATTAAAATTATTCTGATAAGATGTTTGACGTAGAAATAGATTGGTTTTATCGCCAAGAAGTAGATCGATATTTTTCGTGCCCGAATTCCCAACGGCAAGATCGAGTTGATTGTCATTATTAAAATAACCGATTGCAATCGAATTTGGATTCGAATTAGCACCAGTAGAAAATGTTCTCTGTTTACTAAATAATCCATTGCCATAACCGAAAAGTATGCCGATATTATTCGTACCAGAATTGACTAGAATAATATCTCGAATAGTATCATTATTCAAATCATGAACGATAATCGAACGTAAATGAGAACCATCACCGGATGCTAGCGAAAGTACATTTTGAAATGAACTCGTCGTTGAATGAAGTAAAACACTGACAGCACCCAGATTTTGTTGAGTAATGACAATGTCTAAACGAGTATCGTTATTGAAATCAGCTACTTTGACATAATTCGCAGGTGAACTGATTATATATTTTGTTTTTTGGCGAAAATTTCCCGTACCATCATTATAAAGAACATCGATACTTTTATCGAAATAATATACGACAACAACATCAAGATGAGTATCATTATTCATATCACCGACAGTTAGATAGGTCGGTTTCGAAGTTGTTGAATATTTTCTTTGATATAAAAACGAACCATTACCACAACCAAAAAGTATATTTATCGTATTGTATGCTGTATAGGTAACGACGATATCAAGATTATGATCATGATTGAAATCGCCAACAGCTACAGAACTTGGATAATATCCCGGGTAATATGTTGCATAATGTACAAAAGTTCCATTACCATAATTCAAATAGATACTAGTCGTCGAACTTTCAATACTCACAACAACAAAATCTAATTGCATGTCATTATTAAAATCACCAACTGCGACAGAACTTGGCCCATTTCCAGTCGAATATATCATTTGATTGGTAAACGAACCATTGCCATGTCCGAGTAGTACACTAGTCGTATTATCATTTTCATTCGTAACAATAATATCGAGATATGTATCATTATTAAAATCACCGGTAACTATCGAATTTGGACTCGAGCCAACGGAACATGTCATCTGTTCAGCAAATGATCCATTGCCATAACCAAGTAGTATACTAATAGAATTATTAGCTCCATTAGTGACAATAATATCAAGTTTATTATCATTATTAAAATCGCCAACAACAACAGCATTTGGTTTAGAACCAACTAAGTAAGTGTATGATTTTGTAAACGAACCATTTCCATATCCAAATAGTACGCTTACATTATTGATAAAGTAATTCGTAACAACAAGATCAAGTCGATTGTCTCTATCGAAATCACCTATCGCTACGGAGTTTGCTCCAAAATCAGCTAGATATGCTGTTTCCGCTTGAAAACCTTCATCATAACCTAGAAGAAGATCGATACTATTCGTTTCATTATTGACAATGGCAATATCAAGTAGACTATCATTATTAAAGTCAACGGCAGCCATAGCAATAGAAGAAGTTGAACCGGTCGAATTCATTTTTGGTAAATTGAAAGAACCATTACCATGACCAAATAGTATCGCAATGTTTTCGGTACCTTGACAAGTAGCAAGTAAATCAAGTCGATTATCTTTATTGAAATCGTCGACGATGATAGAATAAGGAGCAGAAGTACCCAATGAATAGACAGCTCGATTTGAAAAACTTCCATTTCCATTACCAATCAAAATACTGATAGTTTTACTTCCGAAATTGGCAACAGCAATATCTAAGAATTGATCACTATCTAAATAAGCAATCGTAAGTGAATATGGATGGGAATCGATGCCAGTTTCGTATAGATTTTGATTTGTATAACTTCCATTAGTATTTGCAAGAAATATACCAATAGTATTTGTACCATAGTTAGCAACAGCTAAATCTAAATATTTATCGTTATTAAAATCGCCAGTTGAAACAAATAATGGAAGTGAATCGAAGCCTGTTGAATATGTTTGAAAATGTCGAAAACTTCCATTTCCATATCCAAATAAGATACTAATACAATGACTACCATGATTAGCTGTAATAATATCAAGAAATTGATCATTATTTAGATGATTGATATGTATTGAAAATGGTCGATATGAAAAAGTTGACGTTTGTATTGGTTTATGATGGAACGAACCATTGCCCAAATTCAAAAATACACTTATACTATTGCTACCGAAATTTGCTATTGCAATATCTAATCGTTTATCATTATTAAAATCGCCAATTTCAACTGTATATGGAGATGAATGCTGACCCGTCGAATAATGTACTGGAGTAGAAAAACTACCCTTTGGATCAGCAAGAAACACAGATATACTATTGGCAGCTTCATTAACAACAACAATATCAGACAATTTGTCCTGATTCAAATGATTAATAGCAATCGATCGCGGTCGATAGTTGTATTGAATTGGATCTGTATCTGTTGAGTTAAACTTCAATGTACAAACACCTGTCGCTTTGGTGAGTGACGTTGAATAGATTATTGCAATACCTGTACACATCGAACAAATCGTGAAAATATGCGATATAATAATAGCAATAGCAATCGGATGCTTTAACCACCATGAATATTCTCTAGGGAAAAATTTAATTAATTACATAAAACAAATCATATTAGAAGAAAAAAGTATACAAAGCTGTTGGTGGCATCGGTAGACTTGTTCGTTTAATTGAATTTGCACTATCTAACATGTTTATTTCATCTGTTTCAAATTACACTTATGCGCATGCATACCGATAGAGGTATATATCAATGATGAGTCATATACATATACGTAATAAGAAACGTTTTATGCTTCAATGATTTAATGGGGAATTTTTATTTCTCTCCCTGATCAATTAATCTAATGATAAAAATGAGTAAGTATTTATCCTTTTGAGACGCTCCGATGGAAATCACTTGAGTTATCATCATAATCACCTTCGGATATGTTGACATGAAGACTTTCGGGACTATCAGGATATACGTCAACACCCTCAAGCCAATCTTTAACTTTGTTTATAGAATGTTTATTGTACCGATTATTTTCTGCAGGATATACGTCAGCATTATTGACTACATCTTTAACTTCGTTTGTAGAATATTGATTGTACCGATTATTTACTGGTTGTTCTTCGCTGTAACTGTAACAGAATCCTAGACAAATAAGAATGAATAAGCAAACTAATATGAAGCCAACAATGCCGGTTATTATTGTTGACCTCAAAAAAGAAATTCCTGATATTGATTTGGTTGGTTCAGATTGAGAAATCTGAAAGAGATCGTGTTTTCTAAGGATTTGATTAATTCGATATGTATAATTTTGAATTAAATGATTGCCATCATTATTTCTAAGATGTAATTTTAATAAAATCGTAACATATATCCGTTTTATTGGTTCATATTGATATACGAATCGTTCATAGTTTGTATCATTTTGTTTCACACGATCGATTGGATGTTTATTAAAGGATTGATCTTTAGAAATAGTAATTTCAATAAATGCATTTTTCGAATGATGAGCATAGATTTTTTGTTGATGCAATGAATTTGAAGGCTTCTCTTCACTATATACAATTATATTCAAGAGAATGAAAACAATGCAACAAAGTACAGACATTTAACAAGTGAAACAAATATACTAAATACTGTAGAGATAAGAATTTAAGATATGAATTTACATGATAAAAGCAACATCTAGCTTTTTTTCTTTTTCTGTTTATTAACATTTCGAAATAATCGACGGTTTTTTTTTATTAGTTAATTTGAGAATACTGATTTTGTCAGTTGCATTCAATACGATTTGATTATTATGAATAGGAAGAATGTATGTATTCATATCGGCAGTATTATTAAAAGTGTAGAGTGTTGCGCTTGATATACTGGAATTATTTTGTAGATTGACCATAACTTCTTGTGGTGGTGGATAGAGATCGATATTTGTCGTTAAATTCCAACTAGGTACTTCTAACCAAACCATTAAATAAAAGTCATTATCACGTTTTTGAAAAAGTATGTCTCTCGTATTATTAATGTTGCCTGTGAGTGTAAAATCTAATGAATTCGGTGTAAATATTGGACCTTTATCAGATAATATTGATATTAAACTTTTAATTGCTCGAAAAGCAGGCTTTTCAGACATATTACTACGTAAGATACCAAATGCTGCTTCTTGACCATGTTTATTATCTTCATCGACTAATTCATATTTGTAAGTACGTACAATACCACGTCGAAAGAATTCTGCATACATACGAATTATATATTTGCCTTCAGCTTCTTCAGATAGACTTCCATTTGAAAATCCATTATGATAACCTGCTTCAGTTGCTTGAATAGGTTTGCCCGATGGTGTCTGATGTCGTGCCAAATGATTAAAAAACCATGTAATACTACCGTATCCTTGATTGCTCGATTCATTGTAACCAGGCCAACGACGTCCTTGATATAAATGAAGATTGGCATAATCGATATATTGATCCCGATCACCGACTGATTCATATGCTTGTTCGGTTGTTAATGATGGTCCAATGATAGGCACATGTTTTAATTGATCATCAGCCTTTGCTTGAATATAGAGAAGAGCACTGAAATTCTGAATAGTTTGTATCCAATCAGGATCTGAACCATGTTCAAGATCGTATTCATTAGGAGATTCCAATGAAGCTACTACACTTAAACCATTACGCTTAATTTCACTAAGTTCTACTGCAACTTTCGACGGATCTATAGGTGCTGGAAACGGACTTGAAGGTCGACGTCCCGTCACAATATTTGTTTTAATACCAAAACTACGATGAAGATCATTGGCAACCGTATAATTTCCATCGTGTGCACCATCACGTATGTAACGAATACCAGATTCACCTAATTTCTCCCTCAGACTAGTGTAATTACGAGTGTATATGTTTGGGTCTGACCAATGTGCATTGATACCTATACTTTCAACGAATGAATCAGCAGGAATAGCTGGTATTCCTTGTACTAAATTCTTGACGAAAAGAGCGTTTACTAACCAAATCAGAATCATCATTTTACGAAAAAAAAGATAATGAGTATATGTCACTTGTTCCTTCTACCTTTAAAATCTTATCTCGTATACGAGAGTGCAGAGCAGCTGCATTTCATATATTCAACCCTTATCGACAAAATAAAATCTTGACAAAAAAAACGATTTATTAAAAATAGTTTCGAATAGTTCGTTTAAAGAGTTTGACAAGTTCGTGACGAAAATATTTGCTAGATAATGTATAAATATAAAATGAAAAGATTTTGTCGACTATACTAAACCAGAGAGATACATTGAGTAGAAACGATTCAATAGACAATCGAACATCACTCCTACTAACGATTGATTGAGGAATGAGTGCATAAATTTTCATTGCAAAAAGTGGTATCGAACAAAGAAAATATACTGCTACTTGCGTAAAAAGTAGTCGCGTGTTAACTAAATTATTTTTTCGATTGTTATTGTTGTTGTTGTTGTCTCCTGTTGTTTCTGGTTTAAGTTGTCGAGTTTTGCGAATATGCATTAATGTACCGATGATAAAGATAAGCATGAATACAGGTGGTCCAACAGATTGAAAAACAAAGTAATTCACTATATCCATCGCACCACAGGCACTATTCTGTTGATAGCATGGTGAAGGTTTAGTAAACTGATTGATCTCGTAGCAGTAGAGTGTTTGCACGTAGACACAAGGTATAATAACAACTACGATAGTAATCATACGACGAATTATTTTCATGTTGCTATATGAACGTATCTTAACATTACGAGATGATGCAAAGAACCGATCTGCACAACAACCTACCATTAGCCAACTTGAAATACAAACGGATATATAATACAGATAAATATGCATTTTACATAAGATTGATGAAGTATATACTAATGTGAGACTGAAGCCAATACATGCACGCAATACAAGATATGGATAGATGGTGATCAAATTGGCGATAGAAGCAAATAGTAGCAGAGGAATACTCGGTGAAAGTGTCCATAAAGCACGTCTTGTGCACAAGATAATGTTTAAGACATTTCCCAAAGTACCAAGAGCAATATAAGTAATACATACAGTAATCAGAAGTTTGTTTTTGATGTCATTGATTAACAAAGATGTAGTAGACATTTCTGCTTTTTCAAAATATCGGATAGTTCTCATTATATACCGTAGAAAATTCAATTATATAGATAAAAAGTGTACGCATGCGAATAACTATGAAGTTATTCCAGGCGAAATAATGAGAGGCCCTCAAGATCACAAATACTTTGGTTTAATTGGCATAAATTTTTCTTCGAATCATCGGATCGAAGTCACCGTCAGTGCTCTTATTTGTTTCTGAGAAAAAAAACAAATAAACTATGAACTTTCAACACTTGAACTAATAATATGATCGTTCCTATTTGCTTCTGTTAGAAAGCAGTTAGATAAAGCTAAGCACAATTTTCTATAGTCTTCGTTCAATAGATTCAAAAGTCCTTGATCGTCTTGGCAACATGTAGATAATTTCTTTAAATATTTGGTTCCACATAATAACAATACACGATCGACTTCATTATGCATAATGATTTCCTTAACTTGTATGAAACGATTTGTCCAATTCTCTGTGTATGTCTGATTATCTGTAGTAGAACAGAAAATAATAATTTCACATATATTATGTGGAAGATGCTGCTTGTTTGTTAACCATGCTTGTAAATTTTCACTGTAAATAATAAGAGTAAATATCTTATCAATATTTGTTTGTATATAATTTTCACATTGAGAAATGTTATCGAAGACTTTGATAAAGGATAGCAAACGTACATTCGATAGTTCAATGACTATGGATGGCCCTGGCCCACCGAGTTGATAGAGTAGTAGAACAGAATGTTTAAATCGAGAGAAGAATAACTTGTCATGTCGAATATCATCAATTGTTTGCATCTACAATGAAGGTAAAAAGGACATTTAAATCTTTATTTATTTAGAATTTCATCAAAAGCTGAGATAATTGATGTGCTTTCAAAAACATGTCTTTTGCATTATTATAGTCCTTTAACTTTTCATATTGAGTTGCTAGTTTATTGTAATGAATAATCAAATCATGTGTTAAATCAAAACACCATTCACCGTATTGCTCGACAGAGGTATCGCTTTTCATCATTGATTTTTTGCATTGATACACTTTTTTCACGCATACAAAATTCTTCAATCGATTTATAACTGTATCGTCATAGTCGTAATCCACAATAAGAAATATTGAACTTGATTTTTCGTTATTTTGTAAATATTGATAACAACTATGTTGATCATCAAATAGTAGAGATTTTGTGACAATATTATCGAATAACTCTTTCATATTCTTAATCATCATATTATCAGATGATGATGTTAGATAAATCAATGTAGGTGATATGTAAAGCGGTGGTTGGCTTGCAGAAAACTGTTTATGAATATTTGTCAATATCACATGAATGTTACTCGCACATTTTTCCTTTTCTTGAGCTGAATAAGTGTAACCCAAGGTTGCATCACTTTTAGCTTCCCATTGATAGTAATAAGATAAATCATCAGCCAATTGAAAAATGAGATCATCAGAACTTATGAATCGTGTGCCTGAATCCATTTTATTTGTTTCAGTTTCCAATACATACAGCTGTAATAATCCTTTTGGTTTCTCATTCATCATAGAGCAAAATTCATCGGTCGTAAAAATAATCAGCGTCTTGTTATATTTAGTAAAAGCACTTGTACTTACAATATTATCAATCGAGCTTATTGTATCGCCTGTTAATGACATTAAAGTGTGCAACATTTCGGATGCTAGTGGTGTTAAATGGAACGATAAATTCACAAGAATAAATTGGATACAGTTCAAAGTAGCTGAAATAACTTTTTTAAATTAAAAAATATATGATTAATTATTTTTTTAACACTACCTGTACTATCTATAACTTGATTGTTGCTTGGAATAATATGGAATAATTCCTTAATTTCGTCATTTGCAGCTTCGTCGTATGGCACACGATTGTATTTATTCCTTACAGTTCTGTCAAAACCTTTTCTTAACAGCATCATGACGATATCAACATGACCGTGATAACACGCAGCATGTAATGCTGTACTTCCATTTGACTCTACTCTGCTTAGCTCATCCTGGGTCATACTTTTCAACATTCCCCTAACTCTGTCCAGACTAGCATTACGACATGCTATGTAAAACTCACTAACTGTTGGTGGTGTTTGAGAAGGTTGGTTTTTCATTGGTATTTTACCCATTGTTGACATTTCTGGATGATCGACCGTAGAATCTTTTATATTATACTGTCTTTTATTTTGAACGATTTTATTTTGGTCCAATGAATTTTGAATCGTGGATGACGCAGGTCCCATATTTAAATGAAGGCGTTTATTCGACTAAAATACGTTAATCAATAAAATCGAATGATTTTGATCTAGAAAATTGCTAAAAG
>ERZ778019.2047-NODE-2047-length-22111-cov-13.252766_pt1 | contig 22111 bp, 29 predicted proteins | sample MGYA00375749_ERZ778019 | MGnify/ENA primary metagenome ERZ778019 (study PRJEB29350, sample SAMN05389821) | bioreactor metagenome | isolation source: Ammonium sulfate bioreactor | place: South Africa: University of Cape Town | collected 2014-03-17 ... | reverse complement strand
AGTTGTATTACTCATCATATTAGTATATTTGATTTCTTTGTAGATTATTCAGTTTTCATTTTCTTTTCAAAATAAATATCATCATGCGAGAATATAAGCTCGTTGTATTGGGTAGTGGTGGTGTTGGTAAGAGTGCATTAACTGTGCAATTTGTTCAAGGCATATTCGTGGGTAAATATGATCCAACAATTGAAGATTGTTATCGAAAAGTAAAATCGAATAATTTGACAAAACAAAAAAAAATCTAATTTATTGCGTTTCAGCAAGTCGAAATCGATGGAGTCAATTGTATGCTTGAAATTCTCGATACAGCTGGAACAGTAAGTCAAAACGAAACGAAAAATCTCTACGAACGAATATGATCTTCGTCTTATTCAAATAGGAACAATTTACTGCGATGAGAGATTTATATATGAAAAATGGTCAAGGTTTTGTACTTGTGTATTCGATAACATCTCAGGCGACATTCAATGATCTTATGGATATCAAAGATCAGATCATGCGTGTTAAAGACGTCGGTGCTGATATACCGATGGTACTCGTTGGAAATAAAAATGATCTCGAAGATGAACGTGTCGTAGGCAAACAAAATGGCGAAGCCCTAGCGCGTTCATTTGGATGTACATTTCTTGAGGCATCAGCGAAACTACAGGTTAATGTTAATGAAGTAAGTAAAAAAAAACGAATGATTACATAAATCACAATAGATTTCTGTAGATTTTTTTTGATTTAATACGACAAATCAATCGAAAATCTCCACGTCCAAAACCAGCGAAACCAATATCATCTCAAAGTTTCGATCAACTCGAACCACGAAACGAATATCAATCGACTAATCGAGCCCGACGATCGAGTAATCAATTTCAAGATTGTTGTGTTCTTTTATAAGAACAAAACCAAAACACAAATCAATTCCATATTCTTTTCTCCGTTTATTAATCAATCACTCGCTGTTGTCTGTGTTCAAATCTCATTCTTCGATCTTACATAAAACCAAGCAATGAATAATCATCATCTATCTCATAGATAGAGAATGTTTAATAAATAAATAAGCGAAATGAATCATCAAGTTCTTCTTTTTTGTTCTTTGCGCGTCCTTAATAAAAAAAAAGTAACTCGAGGAATGATAAAGACAAGATAGACTTTATTTGCTGACAAATATCAACGCAAGAAATTCGAGATTTTTTTCTTTCGTTCGAAAGTTTTTAAACTGAATAGTTAAATATTTGAAATCAGTCATGAATGAATACATAGTTTGTGTTTTCGGTTCGGGTGGCGTTGGAAAATCATGTTTAGTAAGAAAATCTTCGATTGAATTGTTCTCAAAAAAAGATTTTTTGATTTTCAAGACAATGCAATTTGTTCAAAATATTTTCCTGACTAAATATGATCCAACGATCGAAGATGTTTATAAAACAGTAATATTCGATAGACAATTCAATCGATTGAATTTGTTCTTTTTCAGACGATCGAAGTCGATGAAAAGAAATATTCATTAGAAATTTTCGATACAGCTGGGAGTGTAAATAGACGAGTGTTTGATTTTGTTTTGCTAATTTTCTTAATCTACAGGAGGAATTCTCTTCGATGAGAGATTTATATGTTAAAAATGGTCATGGATTTGTTCTTGTTTATTCTATAACCTCTCAAGCGACATTTGATGATATTACTTCTTACTATGATCGTATTATCAGAGTAAAAGATATCGAAACTCATGTAAAAAAACACACACAGGCACACGAGATTTTCAAAAGATTTCATTGCGATTTTTGCTTAGGGTCGACCGGCATTAATACTCGTAGGAAATAAAAATGATCTCAACGAGGAACGTGCTGTTTCTCGTGAAGCTGGTCAAGCATTAGCAAGTAAATTGAAATGTTCGTTTCTCGAAACATCGGCTAAAAGTCGAGCAAATGTTACTGAAGTAAAATCAATGGATGATTTTGTTTTTGATTGAAAGTTCTTTTTTTTTTCGTTGATCACCTTAGGTTTTCTACGATGTCGTTCGACAAATAAGTCGTAAAATGCCAGCAGGCACACTCAAAGGAAAAATCAAATATGCCGACAAAAATGATGGACAAGTCGTTTTCGACGATGATCTATCTCCATCGCAATCTGAAATTCTCATTCCCGAAAAGAAATTTAAATGTTGCACTCTTCTATAAACACAATTCACAATCGTTTTTCTGTTTTTCGTTGATTATAAAATATAATTTCTTCTTTTTTTTTTTCTTTGTTCTTCTTATTATCATAATAAACAAAAAAATACGAACGAAAAGAAAGAGTGAAGAGAAAAGGAAAAGGTATCTATCAACGCAAATCATCATTCAAATAAGTCATATTCGTCTTTGTTTTATGCGATCATGTCACAGTTGGTGTCCATCTTCGTAAGTAAAAAGCGTAGACGGTATGCATATTTTTTTACTCGAATATACATTTACATGCGTATGCGTGTATATATACACGTATTCAAATACTATTAACGTCATCAAGCGCACATTTTGCGAAGGAGACCAAGCGTAGGTGAACAAGAAAAAAGAGAAAAGCAATAAATAATTGTTGACGTCGTTAAATAGCAAACTACAATTTATTTCCGATCTAAAGCATATTCAATTCGGTCATGCCAATGCCAGAGTATAAATTATGCGTTTTTGGATCTGGTGGTGTAGGAAAATCATGTCTAGTAAGCTGAAATTGACTTAAATCTATCGTTAAAACTTGATTTTGTTTTTTTAGACGATGCAATTTGTTCAAGGTATATTTCTCCCGAAATACGATCCCACTATCGAAGATGTTTATAAAAAGGTATTTGGAAAGTCACTTGAGAAATTAGAATTTAATCGAATAAATTGATTTTAGGTCGTAGAAATCGATGAAAAACAATATTCACTAGAAATACTCGATACTGCTGGAACAGTATGACAATCGAATTGTTATGATGACAAAAATTTACTTCCTTGTTTTTCGTTTCCTAGGAAGAATTCTCTGCAATGAGAGATTTATATGTTAAAAATGGTCAAGGATTTGTTCTTGTTTATTCGATTACATCTCAGGCGACATTTAATGACTTAAATGAATTCTATGATAGAATTATGCGAGTCAAAGATACAGAAATTCATGTAAAACGAATTCGATCTTATAAACTAAATTCTATTCGACATTTTTTTTTAGGGACAACCACCGTTGATACTCGTGGGAAACAAAAGTGATTTAGAAGACGAGCGTGTTGTTGGAAGAGAAGTAGGTCAAGCATTGGCTCGTAAATGGAAATGTTCGTTTCTTGAAACTTCGGCTAAAGATCGTGCAAATGTCAACGAAGTACGAGAATTCAATTTCCAAAGTGGAGAATCTTCGCATTTTGTTGTTTCTAGATTTTCTTTGATCTCGTCAGACAAATCAATCGTTTATCGTCGAGCTCATCAAATCGTCATCAAATACGAAAACCTTCACAAGACGTTGATACGAATAGTCGAACACGTCAAGGAAATAATCCTGCATCAGCAAATGCCGTCGCACCAACGAAACATTCACGAAGACGTCGTAATCTCGAGAGATGTACTCATCTTTAATTTATCGATATTCTTTCTGTTTTTTTTCCTATTTGATAAAAATAAATCTAGATATATACGTATATACACGTGATTAACATTTTTATTCGAACAGAAACAAAAATCAATAGTCAATGCATCATTGACAACGGATAATCGACTAGATCAGAGAAATTCATTCGCTATCGAAATGCAAAGAACAAGATAAAAAAACGATGTACATATTCTCACACAGACATTGTAAATGAATAATGTCTCGAAATGATCAAAGTCGACCGATTACTTTTACGATTAATATTAAAACATTATCGACAAGTAGACGACCATTAACATGTTATATCAATAGAATATCTCGACAAGAAAATCCAGTGAACACAATAAAACCATCAGACAAATCTCGATCAACTATTCATCTACCCGTTACTTATTCAAGTAGCATTCACGTTCCATGTCGTCCACCGATTCGTTTACCATCTCAACACTACTATCATCATTATCATTATCATTACTATCATCATCATCATCCTCCACAACGACAATCTCTACCGTTATCATCTCGATCATCTACTGCAATTAAACCCAAAGTTCTGCCTCGATCAACATCTATTCATTCAACACCGAACTCATCGTCTTCGACATTACCCATTCCGAAAAAAGAATTACCATCCTATTCAACTCTCGTATGGAATTGGTTTCATCATTCGCCCACGAAAACACCACAGATTCCTAAGGACAATCAATCGGAATATTCAGAAATCTGTCATCATGATCGTCCATCGAAACGCAGCCTTCTATTTAAGCTTCTAACATCTCCTACTCATAAATCATCGAAAACGAAATCTCATCGTCCATGTTTCACTCGTAAACGCTCTCAATCCTCGTCGTCGTTACCAAATAAAAACCGTTCATACAACGAATAAAAACACAAGACAAAAGTTTTTCGTTTTTTTTATATTTCACCAATTTCTACAGTGCAGACAGAGAAAAGAAAAAAAGTAAACTATCAGTGAAATATACAGGCGAAATGAAAGAGAGAGAGAGAAATATATATATATGTATATACTAATAAACAATAGTGCATACAACAGCACCTTTCTTTTTGTTCTTCAATGAAATATGTTTTGAAAATAGAAAAAAAAATGAACAAATCTACAGGAGAAGACACACACTAAGATTAGTGATTTACCGTAAGGAAAAATTCTATGTACGACTATTGGTTTTCGGCGTCTTCTTTCTTTAACTTGCGAAACTAAACCATGAGAAATATAAATCAAACAAACAAACAAACAAACAAATAACTCAATGATATGATTAATGAAATCACTGTTATTCAGGCGTTACGAAGAGGTTTTTCGTTGTTGTTCCTATTTCTTCTTTGTCCAGTCCGATTGATATTTACGCGAGACATAATATTCATATGCTGCACGATTGCAAATCGGTAACCATTCACTCGCTTGATCTTCGACAGCCTACGAAAAACAAAACAATCAATCGAAAATAAATCCAAATCGGCTTTAGTTTTACTTGAAGATATATGTAAGCATCAGTTCCATAGCCGTCAATTGAATGAATTTCTAAATCACCATTGAAGTATCGAGCATAGAGTCGACTCTGAATAAAAAAAATGTGAAAAAACGAAATTCTAATTGTTATTTGTTTACAATTGGAAGACCGTAGCCAAAGCCAGCTAATGGTGTTGGACCTGAATGTTGAGAATCAGCTAATGATACAGGTCGAGGTGCTGTTGAATACATATATCGAAAGATTTTATCGGCTTTCGATCGTGGAATACCACCGCCACGATCACTAAAATCGAAATGATCATTGAAAGCAAAATGCTAAAAACGAAAGTTTATTCTCGCACCTAATTCGAATAGTCAAATCTTCTTTTGCTTTGACGACATCGACCTATTTTCAGACAAAAAATCTTTTAAAGAAGGAGAAGAAGAATGATCACATACGACAACAGGTGGTAAAGGTCCAGATAGTTTTTTGCTTTCATGATTCTCGACAGTTGCGCGCATTGAATTCTAATAAAAACAAATCCTCGTCCTTGTTTTTTCTCCTCAAAAATTGACAAACTTTGAATAATTCAAACATGATATGATATAGATGCGAGGGTACATAAGCTATTGCAATTGGTTCTTCATGATTTATTGCTGAAAAATGAATTCAATGACAAAACGATCGACTTCGAACAAAGAATTTACCATTTATTCGACGAAGTTCCAACGGAGGAGCAGTCAAATAATAGCCTTCACATAAAAATTGAGCATTTTCAAATGCATCTAAACAAATCTCACTCAAAACAATAGTTCATTTGACTTTCAAAATACCTTTGATAATTTCTTCAACATGACAATTTGGATCAACAAAACCAAGATGCGTAGGATGTACAGGTACCTCATCACCGAAACACATTGCTAAACAATCGAATCAATTAAAACTCAAGATTTGAACTCGAATCAAATGTTTCTACTGTGTTGATAGATAAGCAAACGAATCGAGATTCGTGATAAGTAGAAACGATTGAGAAAATATTGAATTTGAGATTCTTCATATTCTTTAATTTTACCCTCATCGGAAAATTCCATGTAACCCTTAAATTCACAACAAACTTGCTTATCAATCATATTCAAATATTTCTCTCTCTCTATCATACTTGTGCTAATGTTTCAATCACAGTTGTATGTCTTTTACGAATATTTTGTAAAACTTCTGTGAATCTATGAACAAAAAAATCAAATTCAATTCCTAATCAACTTTTTACGTTCGATATTCGTACTTTTTCACAATGTCATGCGTTGCTGGTTGATCTTTGAATGAATGTAATTCATGTAGACTAGTTCCGTACCAACCATTGACCGTTTTTACACTTGGCATTTCGAGTAACCGAGGTGGTAAATGTCCCATTTCTTTCATCATGGATGCTAATCGAACCGGTAATTCATTTCGAAGAAAAAGATATGATTGTTTCGCGTCACCTTCACGAGCTATTCAATTGAAATCGAAATATTATTTCATCGAAAAATCAATTTTTCAAAAAACAAACCGAATTCAACAATTCGTTTCATTGTTAAACCAGTCGGCGGATATTTCGAATAATGATCAATCAAATGTGCTAACGACTGATGGGGTAGACGTAGGATTCGTGTTAAATGCATTTTTTTTAACAATCTTGATTGTCAAAAAGAAATTAAATTTGAATAAATGTCTTCATCGACAGTAACAACAAAAACTTGTTGAATCTACAAAATATTATTCTCAAATCAAGATCACATTTTATACATGATTGTATAACGAAACAAAAACAAAAAAATAGATCATCATCATTTCTGCGCTCCGATTGTCCAATCGGAGCCCTTTTTAGTTGTATATGAATATCGAGATTTGTTGAATATCGGTAATAATTCACTGAAGAAGAAAAAAAAACTTTAATTTCAATTCACATTTCTTAAGGAATAAATTTACCTGGCATTCTCTGCTGTTGCCTATTGAAAAGACAAAACAAATCGATAAAATTTTTACGATATTTATCAAACTATTCTCACTTGAAGAAACACATATGCCGATGTTCCAAGATTTTCTACAGATGATACGACGAGATTTCCTTGAAAATATCTCGTATAAAGTCTTGCGATCGGCAGACCGTAGCCTAAGCCAGCAATCGGTGTTTCTTTCACTCCAGATTGTTGATCAGTTGGTCGAGGTTTCGGTGCCGTTGAATACGTATATTGAAAAAGATGCGATAACTTTGAACGTGGTATACCACCTAGAAACAAGAATTGCATAGTACGAAGGTTGTAAAGACATATTTCTTGTATTATCGAGCGCATAGGTCAATGTCTATTCATACGCGTGTTTATTGAGGAAGAAAAAGATAACACACAGGCCTACGAGTTACTGCGAAAGAAAAGTTATTGAATGAGTCAGTTTTTCTCTTTCTTCTCGTCTATATACAACGGGTGTCTCCAATAGAACAAGCAGAAAAACAACATGTTGACTAGTAGACGTTATTAGAAAATTCAATCATATGACACTCTCATCTACGACAAAATGAATATATTATTTGGTTATTTTGTTTTAATAAGAGAATATTAAGAATAGATGACTGGTGCTAAACAAATATTTGTTACCCTGCGAAGATTAGAGGTCAATTGCTATCTTTATGCAACGAGAAAACAAAAAATATTTTCAATCGATGAGATAATGACTAATTTCTTACCACCACTATCTGTGATCTGAATGGTTAAATCTTCATGACCTTTGACGATTAAAACACGAATTGAGGGATAGGTTTGAGCATCCAGACCATGTCTTTCAATAGTTGCACGAATGGAATTCTACAATCAGACGTAACAGATCGAATTTCCTTTTCATCGAAAATCAATCGTTACTTTTAATAACTCAAAAACAATATGATAAAGATGTGACGGAATGTAAACAATCGTTATCAGATTCGCACTATGATCTTGCACTAAACATAAAAACGAAATTGCAAATAAAAAATCAATTCGTTCATCATCTTACCATTCTGCGAAATAATTTCGACATCAGGTACTCGATGAGATCCTTGTTCGAAAAGAAACTTCGCTGTTGAATAAGCATCTATAAAAAAAACAAGCTGATTGAGGACAAGAACAAAACGAAATTTGTTTTTATATTTTTTCTTGTGGCACACTACTCTCCTAGTAGGTACATCAGCCTGTGTGTCAATGTAAACGAAAAAAACGAACGCGAAAAAAAAAGAACTTTTTTTTTGTTTTTCTGTGATTTCTTACCTCGTACGACAGCAGCGACATCGACGCACGGATCGATGATACCGGCTTGTTGGGAATGTTGAGGAAATTCATCACCGAAAAGAAGCGCTAGGAGAATTTATTGAATGATTGATCGGTTTCGAAAGAGAAAAGTCGCGTTACTATGATGGTAGACTAATGTTCGAACGCCGATTCGACTCATGAAAAATCGATCATAGAAAAATTCGATACGATTTCGTTCGATGAGATCGATTGGACCTAGTTTTTCATATTCGATATAGGCCTAAAGAAATTCGTTCGATGAGTCTAAGTTGAATCATCGATGAGAAATCGCAAACTTGAGCTAATGTCGGAACAATATCGGCATGACGTCGTCGAACATTGACCAACGTTTCCGTAAATCTAATTTGATAGCTCGTATTTTCAAAAAAACAACAAACTCCTTTCGTAATCAAAATACTTTTGCAATGTACTCGGGTCGACTTCTGCATCTTTGAATTGCAAGACCTCGCCATAACTTTGATCGTACCATGAATTTGCCAGTTTAAAACTCGGCATTTCCAATAATCTTGAAAAGACACGATGAATTTTCAATTGGGAAATAATAGAGTTTTACTGCGGTGGTAAATAATTCATTTCTTTGATCATGTGCGACCAACGAACCAGTAATTCATGGCGGAGATATTTATAGGATTGTTTGATATCACCTTCACGAGCTACGAAAGACTAGATTAATTTTGATTTTTATTTCGAATTTAACGAACCGAAATCGATTAAACTCTGGAGAGTAAATGATGTTGGTTGAAATTTCGAATAGGTTTCAACATGTTTCGATAGATTCAATAATGATCGACTTAGACGCATTTTTATCTGATCGAGAAAAAAAATATTTATTTATTTTAAATTGAAATTCGATTTGTTTGATTGTTTTGATGAAGAAATTGAGAAATAAATTAGTTGGAGAGGGAAAAAGAAGCACCAAATTGGTATTCGTAAGTTTATTTTTTTGTAGTGATTACGAAACAAGAAACAGATAGTGAGATTAATAGATGTCGCTGCATATTGAATTGACTACAAGAATTTTTCTTTGGAGTTAGCAAATTGTTTTCTTTCTCCGAATGAATTCGAAAGCAAGTAGATAATTCTCAGGTCATCTCAAGATAAATTAAGTGTGAAACTGTTTGTTGATATTCTACATTTCATACACACATAAATAGAATGTAGAATCTTGTAATTTATTTCAAGTACTTCCTCACATGACAAAAAGAATTAATGTCAATATTTCTATAAATGATTTACTAAAAAGAATGGCTAATTTATTTTTTCTTTTTTCAATACGATATTGTGATTGATTGAGAAAAACTGCAGACGAAATAGAATTTTGTCAACTACAAGAGTCATCTATATTCAATCGTAAAAAAGAACAGAAAAAAAAGGGTCAACTGTAGACAACAACGAGCAAAATGCCTACGTCTGTTCTTCAAGTTCTTTTACCTATGTTAATACTGTATTATTTATAAAAAAAAAAAACGGAGGAGAATCAGCAATATATGATTCATTTCGAAAGAATTTTCTCGTGATAAATAAACAAAATCTAAGATGTCAGCGACGGATAAAATTGCACAAAATGTCATGTATGCAAATCGATATCAACAAGTGAAAAAACTAGGTCAAGGAAGTTTTGGCACGGCTTATTTAGTTCAGGATACGCAATCTCGACCGGAACATGATCGGTTTGACTTAAATATTCATTTCATTTCTCGAATACAATTACTTGATCTTGTTTAGAAAAGTTTTAAAATCAATTTTCATCGGTGATATATCTGCAGAAGAATCGTCAGATGCTGAACATGAAGCTTCTATTCTTGCAGGTCTTCGTCATCCGAATATCGTTCGATTCTATGATAGTTTTATCGATGGCGTCGAATTTTGTATTGTTACAGAATATTGTGAAGTAGGTTGATTTGATTTGATTTTGTTTTTAAAAATGATAAACATATCGAATATTATTAAAGGACGGTGATCTCGATCAATACTTGAAATCATTACGTAAACAACGAAGTCGTTTGGAAATGAATCAAGTGATTGATCTATTTGTTCAATTGTTATCTGCAATAAAATTCATTCACGGAAAGAAAATTCTTCATCGTGATATAAAAACGAGCAACATTTTCTTGAAGAGAAATTCTTTAAAATTAGGAGATTTCGGTATTTCACGTTTCATGATGAATACGCTGGATAAAGCGTCGACTTTTATCGGCACACCGTTTTATATGAGTCCTGAAACATTGAAATACGATGGATACAATATGAAATCTGATATCTGGTAGTTCGAGAAGAAGAATATTTTGGAAAAATAAAGTATTTTTCTAGGTCAATGGGTTGTGTTTTCTATGAATTAAGTGTATGTAAACGAGCTTATGAACGATCGAATATTATTCAGACGATGCAAGCGATTTTACACGACGATCCACCGATGTTACCGGAAAGATTTCCAGTGAAAGTTCAGCAACTTTATTTACAGTTGAGAATTTTCTTTTCTGTTTTTTTTTCGAACATATTTTCGATTGATTTTTTGTTATTCAGAATGCTTTCCAAGGATCCGGAGAAACGACTGACAGCTTCTAAATTATTTGAAGAATTTAATCAAGTAGAAAGAAAAACAACAACAACAGCACAAAAACTAACAACACAATCATCAACTCCTGATCCCGAATCGAGTAAATCACGTGAATAATTCTCCTACATTCTCTTCGATATTCGTGTTTGCAGAATCATTGCGTCCTGATCTTCAACGTTCGTTTAGTAATAGTCCACTGATAAATAAACATGTTCGAAATTCTCTCCAAGTTCCTGACTCACCCATTCATCCAAGTTCATCGGTGGATTCAGTAGATTCTGCTGATAGTCAACCAGCAGGTTCCGATGACCAAAATTTAGATACTAATAAATTCGATCCATTCAGTTCAACGGCCAAGGAGCTTAAAACTGATTTCTGTCGAAAGTTTGTTTAACAAAAACTCTTCGAAATTGAATCGTTATTTTGCTTTTCTTCCTTCTGTCTAGTAAAGCTCAAGAATTAGTTGGTTCAGAGAATTTCAATAAAATCTATAACTTTTTACACGATGAACATAAAAAACAATTCGAAGATCCAGCTCGAACGGATGATATTGTTCTATCGGGTCTTGAAACAATAAGTTCAAATAAATATGCTTGTACATTAATCAACGAACTTGTTCTACATGAATGCGTCAATGAGCTAAATGATCGTTCTCAAATGTCCTGATAATTTTCTAAAAATGTGTTTTGTGTTTTTGAAAATTGAATAAAAATGACAAAGAAACAAATCGTGGATTTATTTTCAAGTCTTTTTCTTTCTAGATTTTTATTGAAACACAAACATACAATGACGGACAATGATGACGAACAGATCTATGGAAAACGTTATCGAGTTGTGAAAAAATTAGGCGCCGGTAATTTCGGTACAGCTTATCTTGTCACGGATTTGAAAGCTCGAAATGAACCGTAAGACGACAATGATGAAATTCTTTGCTTCTCATTTGATTATTTTTTTAAAGGAAAGTCTTGAAAGTTGTTCGATTAGGCGAAATGGATTCAGATCAATCAGTTGAATCTGTTCGTGAAGCTCAACTCCTATCTCAACTCAATAATCCATACATTGTTAAAGTAAAAATCTCATCGTTTGTGTCTCAAATAAAACCAAAAGTTTAATTTTAGTTCCACGAAAGTTTTTTGGATCGTGAGAGTCTATGTATCGTAACTGAATATTGTGAAGGCGGTGATCTTGATCAAAAATTTAAAGAATTAAAAAAGAAACAACAATTGTTAGACGAAGAACAAGTCGTTGAATGGTTGATACAAATTCTAATTGCTGTACAATATATGCATAAATCAAGAATTCTACATCGAGATTTAAAAGCAAGAAATATCTTTCTCAAATCGAATCAAGTCAAAATTGGAGATTTCGGTATTAGTCGAATCTTAGTTGGAACTATGGATGTAGCGAATACATTTACTGGAACACCGTAAGATATTCATAGGCAAAGTAATCGATGAAACGCTTTGTTTTGTCTTTGCAGATATTACATGTCACCTGAAGTTATGAAACATGATGGATATGAATCAAAATCGGACATTTGGTATGCGAGTTTGTTGAATAAGAATAATAATCAAGAATCAATCTTTGTTGATTAGGTCGGTTGGGTGTTTATTATATGAGATGTGTACTTATCAACATGCATTTGATGGAAAAGGTCTTATGAATGTCATATATAAAGTAGTCGAAGGTCAACCGCCTGAACTACCATCGACTTATTCGAAAGAACTCAACGATTTATTGAAAAAGTACGAAAAAAATATGTTGCAAATTTAAAAACTATTCTTTTGAAAATAAATTAGAATGTTTACAAAAGAACCTAATCAACGTCCCAGTGCTGTCGAACTACTACAAAGTCCATTGATTCTCCAGCATCGCTCTGTAAATAGATTGTCTATTTTCAACGCAAAACTTAGTTTATCGTTTCGAATCTTTCAGAGAATTAAAATCAACGAACCACTAGAAAATACTGTCAATGCACAGCGTCGTTTACACGAACTTAAAAGTCGTTTGTATGTTAGATTAACAAATAAATGTCTCATTGATTTCGTATTTTTATTTATCATCTAGTCAAAATTCAATAAATTTCGGTGAAATGCAAAGACAAAGCTGGTCATTAACAAACGAAGGTGATGCGATCGAAGATTCACGAAATAATGATGACGATGATGATGATGTGCAAAATGGAAATAATACATTCTATGTTCGTAATGTGAATTTAAAAGTTGAAGATGATGACGATGATGTTAATTATCAACAATCGACATTGAAAGCCGAACAAACACAGAAAACAGCTCGACAGACAATCTCAGAACGAAAACAAAATCAAGCCGATCTTCGAGCTCAAACATTGATGTAGAATTTACAATTGACAAAAGAAAAACACAAGAAAATACTTGTTTATTCTTTGTTTAGACAAGCAACTCGATCGAATATACACGAGTCTGCACAACATCGACAACTTATGCGTGAAAGCGTAATGGGCGGAAGTGTAAGCTTATTAAATTCATACGCTCAATAAAATCATTGAATTATTCTAGTTGAAACAACCGTGGCCATCTTCTCACAATACTCAAATTAAAGAACAAACACAACCAAAATTATCACGAACAATTAACGCACGCCCTCAGTGTAAGTTGACATTGAGTTCTTTTTTTAAAATAAAATGTCAAATGTGACGTTTCAAGATGCAAATCAATTTTCAAACGACGAAACATTTACTGTTCGTCAATCGAAAACAGTTCGAAATTTTAATGATGATCGTCCAATAACACCAATGCGTACGACATATCGGCAAATAGCCGATCGATTCGGCGATGAAGACGGTCTACCAACAGATCCCAATCTAACGAATCAATACTATGCAGCTTATGATGATTTCGAAAAAGAAGATGATCAAAGTCCGACACGTGATAAACTCGAAAAAGAAGTTCACGATCAAGTCTGCCGAAGTTTCAGTGATCATGATGGATCGTTTCGAAATTCACGAGCGATGTCAGCATCGACACGTTCCACAACAATCAATTCACTTAGTCGAACAATTGATCCACATAAACCAACAAATCCTGTTCGACAATCACAATATGTCCCAGCATCACAAACGGTGATTTCCAATGCAAGAAGAGCTCGACATGCAGCTAAATCAGCTGCTGATGAGAATACTATTATACTAAAAGATAATCCAAATACTGATGCATTTGGACCAATGGCAAAAAATCGAAAAATTACTTCATTGCGAACGTGAGAGCAAGACAGTTTTTTGTAAACGAGATGAATTTAATTAGCTTAGCTTCGATTTCTTTAGGACAGCAATAAAAAGCTTAGGTGAATCAACATTTGAAAAAGTTCATGATTATCTAGTTCAACAACGTAAACTTCAACGTACTGATCCAACATTAGAAGATAGCACAATAACTCAAGGTCTTAAATCATTAGTTCCAAAACTAAGTGATGGTTTTCTTGTTGATCAACTTGTATTTCTCGAGTTATTTTCTTAAAAATTCTTTCATTTGTTTAACAAAATCTGTGCATATGTATATCTCATTTTGTTGTTTTTTCTCGTCGAATAGTCAAAACCAAAATCCAGACAATATTCCTATTCATCGATCCAATCACAAAATACAAACTAGAAAACTATCTTGTGTTATTGATACGTATTTGTTTTCTTTTCTTTTTCTCGTCTGTATCGGTAGACTCATCTTAGTAATAAAAGACAAATTTTTACGAAACAAAATTGGATTAATCAATGGCTCGATGACATTATTTATGATCGACAAACATTATAAAGTCATCTGATATTCTGCTTATTGTAACGCAACGAATAACTGTCATTTCACAAATCTATCGCTACAAATCATTCGGTTGTTATTGCCATTGTCAATCACAGGTATTAAGGCTTGCGCCGATGCTAATCAAATAAGAATAATCTAACAATGACAATCACACGCAAATATAAAATGTTCTTATTCAATAAGAAACTCAAGAAAAAAAAACACTCAATATATATTTACATCATGAATTGTTTTGCTAGTGTAAATCTAATTAAAAGTATAAAATTGCTGATATAAATTATGATAACTTAATATATGTACGGAAATGTCAGTGAATACATAAGAAAATAGTGTCAAAATCGAGTTTCTTTCTTTCTTTTTATTATTTTGTTTTGATTTCTTAAATAAAATAACTCAACTTCCGGTGGAATGCACATGTGGATCTATGAAATTCTATAGATACTTCATCAGTCAATACGAATAAAAAAGAACAAGAGAAAAGAAGGAAAAAAAGAAGGAGAAAGCGAAGAAGAAGAAAGAACGAGAGACAACGATACACATATACGCTTGATAACAAACGGTTGTCATTTCTTTTCCTTGCTTTCATTTTCCTTCTTTTCAACGACCTTCGAGCAATCATCATCATCACCATCATCAAACAAAGAAAAAAGATTGAATTAAATTAATTCAATTCGACTGATATGAATCAGTTCAACAATGACACAATTTTCTCTTCTTCAACAACAACAAAACGAATCTCGGAAAAATATATTAAAAATCAACCATTCGATTCATGGTATATCGGCGGTTTACTATTTATGTTAACCGTTATTTTGGTGCTTCTCTATGCCAATTTCTATCGTGAAAATGCTTTTCAAATTCTCTGGCAAAGATTTTTGTTGAAATTAAATATTCGTCCATCAACAGCATCAACAACTTCATCGTCGTTGTCAAAACCTGCCATCGATGAACTCTTGATTTGATTATTTAACAAAAGAAGAGAAAAAGAAAATTAATCGAGGTTAGTTGCGATAGTTCTTGTTTATGTGCATATATGTCAATGTGTGATATATAATCATTCTTCATGCACGACACTTGCTTTCAAAGCAAATTACTTGAATCTTTCGAGACAAGAAAAACAAGAGCTATTATACTCGTTGTTGTTGTTGTTTAAATCTCTCATATGGGCGGATTCTATTATGAAGATAAGAAAAGTCTATCAATGAATATTTGACGAATATAACGATCCATTTTTTATGATTCTGAGTGTTTCTTTATCAATAAAAACTTCACGAATCTCAAGAGACACATTGACAAGTTGAATTTAGTCAGAAAATTGCCTCTTTTATTTCTTCACTTCCTGTTCGATCTATTCATTACTAATGAACATTGCAGCTGTTACTAGTTGCACATTTTATGCTTCTTTTTTCCTTTGTTTTATATTTCAATGTTGCGAAAATCATTCATAAATAAAAAAAAAGGATCTTAATGATGTTTTCGACGTGCTATGTACTTAGACCGGGAACATCAACCTATAAATAAATCATTATAAATATGCACTTGTTATGCTCATAGTATTGATTATTTATCTAGCATTTTCATTAAAAAGCTTATGTTAGCATTTAATCTAGTAACAAACAAATATAACCATCAGAGATCGTCTAATCTGTACTTTTCTTTCTTCTTGAAAACAATAGATCATGAAATATCTAATCACACATGCAAAATGAATAAATCATCAGCTCGACGTTTTGCTCTATCTATCGAAGGAGAATTTATCCGAATTTTGATAAATAACTATTGGTTCTATGTTAGAAAAGATCGTACATATATCTATTTATTGGATATGTAAAGAAAGACAGACAAACAGTCAAGAGTACGTACGTACATATTCGTTCTGTAGATATTTCTCTCAGAAAAGGCACACGCACCCTTGGTAATTCTCTGCTGATATCACAGTGTCGTATACAATCGATTATTTAGAAGAAAAGGAGGAAAAAAAGTAAATAACTATCTGCCGGAAATAGATCTCGTGCTTCAACGATAGTGGATTATATTGTCATTTTTTATTTCAATGGATCCAAAATGTTCTGTTTGTGAAAAAACTGCGTATGCAACCGAGAGGATTATGGTTAATGGTAAAGCCTATCATAAACCATGTTTTCGTTGTACACATTGCAAATCTGTTCTAAAGTAATTCTTATTGTTGTTCATTCACTCTTCAATTGTCGTTTTTTTTTACAGACCGGGTAATTTTACAGCAAATGATGGTAAAATCTACTGTAAAACTCATTACATGCAATTATTTAAAGTTAAAGGAAATTATAAATCAGGTTTTGCTGGTGAAACACATCATTTAAGTGACACTTCAAATACGACGGCTGGTGCTAACGATCAATCGAATCTTCAATCGGAATAATCAATAAAAATATCAATTTTATTTATTTTCTCTTTTCTTTCTGTTCGTTTAAAGACAAAGCATAAGAACAAATACTCACTGAATGAATTTTTTTTTTGACATTTTATTTCGAAAATAAATTGAATTAATCATTAATATCTTTACATAAGATAAAGTTCTCATCGAAATGAAGTTAATTGAAGATGACATGACAGCATGACGATAGATTTTGTTTTGTTTTGTTTTTTAATCGTTCGCTTATTTTCGAAAGATTTTCTCGTGAGAGAAAAAATTTCATTTGTAAATAGTATTAGATTTTCTTTCTGAAATAATCATAAAAAGTATCGAATCTCATTTGTCACATGTTCGTAATCGGATCTGCTCAGGTTTATAATCGTGTTTTGCGAACATTTTTTGTTCTAATCCAATGCACGTGAACGATTCATCTTCACGACAGTTTTGAACGACATCTCTCTCGTCACACAGTAACATTTGTTCAGATAGAACGACCAATCGTTATTGATTTATTGAATCACAACTAACTGTCATCCTTCTTCTTTTTCTCCTTTTTTTTCTATTTAAAAAAAGCACGCACGAAGTTCACTCCCTTCGGACACCGATTACAGATCATTTTGTTTTTTTTTCGCCTCTAGGACACTTCAGTTGCAATTTTTTTCTTTGCTCGATAATTTAGCGATCGAAAAAAAAAGTGTATGACAATTTTTCGTTATTTTATTCACGTTTTGGTCTTAATACTTAAGATTGAAATGTTTACTCAACTGATAGTTAAGCATTTGGCCGATCAATTTATTAATAACAGTTTTTTCTCTTTCTCTTTCGGTTCGCTTTTTTTTCCTCCGTTACTTTAGATTTCTTAACTAACCAAACAACTCGATCGTCAAAGAGATTTTGCACGTAGTTTATTTACATAAACTTCATCGATGTGTCTATGAAAAACGACTGAATTAACGCACATAATTTTCGAGTTAAAGATTTTGTTGTTATACTTCTTTTTTTCATTCTGTTTCTTTTTTCGATGTAAATTGAATAGATATAAGCAATTATGGCCACGGCAGTACTGACGGATGAACGATTTCGAATTGTTGGTGATATAACAATTAAAAAGAAAACAGCACCATCATCAACTGCAACACTCGCACGAACATCTGCATTTGCCAAAGGAAAGAGACTTGATATTTCATATGGAAGTAAAAAAACAGCTAATTTCGATAATATATCAATTATCCAAGCACGACAACCATTAACACCTGAATCGCCATATTTTGTTGTTGAGATTAATAAATGCGGTAAGTGAAATGTAACAAAATCTATGCATAGATCATTCATGATTTCGATTTTCTAGATCCTAATGCAGTTGTTGCTATTGGCCTGGCACCCATCGATATTGTTGATGCTCATACAGGTCAATATAATAACTCTCTTGGCTATCATAATAACACGGGACGAGTTTATACATCGTGGAAAGTACATGCGAATACGCTTGGTCTTCAATATGGCAAAGGTAAATTCAATTAAGAAAAAAAAAGAATTCGAATTTATGTTTTTCTCTAGGAAATACTGTTGCACTTTATTTGACATATTTTGGTGAACACATATCAACAGCTCTGTTTTATTATGATAATTTTCCCGTTGCAACAAGGTACTGACAAATGAAAGAACAATATGATAATTTGAATTGAATCTTTTAGATATCATTTCGAAGCAAATAAAGAACGTTTTCTTCCAACAATAACGTTTACTGGTGGTCGTGTTGATATTTCAGTTCTATGGCCTGAAGCTGTCGAACAATTGCCAGCTATTTCTGACGTATGCATTCAATTAATTTTGTTTTTAAGTTGAAGAAATTTTTCAATATAGATTCCAATTTCTCAATGGATACGTGCGCCAATGTGTACGTACAATACTCAATCGGGTCTTTTTGAAAATCGTTCGAAATTAGAAGATCTACCGGTTCAATCACCGATTCCATTAAGCAAAACATTTCGTTATTTCGTTGTTACACAACATGAAGTTTCGCACGGAGAAGGCAAAGGTGCCAGTGTTGGCTTAGCTACATGTTCTCCTTTAAAGCCGACGCCAACATGTGCGTTAATGAAAGATTATTATACATGGTTTGCTAAGATGAAAAGTAAGACGACGATGAGTAAATTTCATGAGATTTCCAAATGTTTCATTTTGTTAATAGTGAAAGTTGGAAATACAATCGGTTGGGGTATTTTCTATGACACCGATTGTGAAGATGATCGAGCCGAACAACTGTGTCTTGTTTTCGTTGTGTTTAATAAAGTGATTGTCGACGTTCTTTTTGTTCTTCAGCCCGAAGGTGGCTTTGTTCCGATCGTTTTACTTCAACCATATGGTAATGAAAGAAAAATGGAATTTATTTTTAAACAAATTGTTCATCTCTTCTAGCAACGAAAGTATCAATTGAAAAGAGACAAAATCTATCGGCTGATGAGGCAATAAAACTTCAAGGATTTTACAAGCAAATGCTCGGACCAGCGAGAGAAATCTACGAGAAAGATCGATTCGAACGAGGTATTGCAAATAATTGATTTCTATCAACAAAAAAACGAAAACTTTTGTTTTTAAGAATTACCTGACAATCTTTTCCGTAAAAGTGATCAAGTTATTTTAAATGTCGACGAACATTTATGTCGTGTATCCGTTCCGAAAACTGAAACAACGATTCATTACATTCAATTTCGAAAACCTCTCACATCCGAACGACGTTTTTTCTTCGTTGAACTCGAACATATCAGTACGATGAACCGAATTTTCATTCGAACAAAAAACATTCGATCTTTTATTTAGCTGATCAATGCGAAATCAATGTTGGCATTGCTTCATCGAAATTCGAATTGAATGTTGCGCCTGGTCTAAGCAAAGATTCAGTTGGTTACAATAGTCGTACGGGAAAATTATATTCAAATCGAAAGGATATCGGAAATATGCGTGGACATCGATGTAAAAAAGGCGATACAATTGGTGTCGAAGTCGAAGTGTTCGAAAAAGAAATGAGCGTCGTTTTATTCAGTAAAAATTTTCGTCCGATTGGCACACGTTACATGACATTACGTGATCATTCACAATATTTTCCGACAATTCTAATTGAGAATAATGGCGATCCCGTTGAATTATTAGTCTATTGGCAAACACGAGTCTCTGTTCCGTCGCATTATAGTGTGGTTCGTTGTGTGCCTTTGTTTTTTTATCGAAGATAATTTCAATTATTATGATTATTTTAGAGAAATCCTGAAGATTGGTGTTTACCTGAAGGAACTAAAGTTGATCTCAAAGACAAATCATTCATTCTACCACCACATATCGATCATTCACTATGTTTACAAGCACCATATAGTTTACATAAAAGTATAAATACGATTCGATTTATCATCATAATATCTATTCAATATTTTAGAATATAATCATTTTGAGCTGATTCTTTCGGATAGATTTAGTGATAGTGAACCACCGCCAGGTAGTTTTTTCCTCTTTGAAACGAAATAAAACATGTAAATTGACTATTGATGTTCGTAGCTATTGCTTTGTGTACGGCAGCACCACTTGATCCAACGCCTGAATCTCAATTCAAACAGGATTATCTACGTTTCTGGCCAACAGGCGAAGGTAAATAATTTTGTTGAAGAAAAACTCATAGCTATCGTTTTTCTGATATTTCAGCTGCTAAATATTTAAAACAAGGTGATAAAATCGGTTGGGGTATTCTATTTCCAACGGATGAAGACGACATCACCGGCAAAAACAAAGAAAAACTAATGATCTGCTATTTAACTGTCAATCGTACAGTTGGCTATGTTCGAGTTCTCTATCAACCGGTTGGTGGTTTCTATCCAGTTGTTATTGCGCCACCAAATGGTAATAGAAAATTGAAAAACAAACGAATTTCATTGTTCTGCTTTGTTTGTTTGTTTTTATTATCTAAAGTGAATCGTATCAAGATGGATTTTTCTGCTACACGAATATCAACACAAGATTTTACTCCCGAACAAATTCAAAACATTCTCGCTGATGCTAAAAAACAAATCGAAGAAGAACAACGACCTATTATAAGTACGAAATAAACGATAGCAATAATAAAAATAAATCATTCACAATTATATCTCGTATTTTCTTCTTTATAATCGATTTCATTTTCATTATTTAGAATAAGAAAAAAGAAAGAAAGACTTTCTCGTGAGTAACACATCTATCTGTGTATATTTATCACATTGTACTGTGTGCAATTCTATTCGTTCAATGTTCCTTTCCCTACGCCATCATTTACTTGTGCGTATAGCTACGCTCTCTCGCTCTCATTCTGTAGAAGTATTTGCATGTTCAGTATCGATATCTGTTGTTGTTTTTTTTTCATATTTCAACGAATTTAAACGATGAAAATATTTCTTTTTGTTTTTCTCTTCTTTTCAGCTCCTGATGTCTATGCCGAAAAAAGGAACAGTATAATGCCAAACACCAATCTTTACAATAATCAATTTCATCTTCAAAATACTTCAATCGATAAGAACACAACAGCTATGTATGATAATTACTACTATGATCCGAATGCTCCAACAACGAAATCTACCGCGTGTAACATTCTTTGAGTATGATGTTTCTTTCTTGTTTTCTTTTCTGTTCGTTTGTTTGTGGTCAGATTCATCTATTGAATTCCATTTTTATCTCCGTTGTGACAAACTAATTGAATCTCTCTAGTTATTGCGCTCTCATTCTTCTCTTTTATCTAATATTCTCATGAACGAAAATATTATTTTTCTCCTTCTTCATTTCGTTTCGTATGTCTGTCTATTTGTTTGTTTGTTCGTAAAATGAATATACACATATAGTTCATCTATTTGGTTAATGCATTGAATAAAAATTAAGAAAATATTTCTCGTTGGTTCAACTCAGATTGTTTCCTGATCCTGATCGGTATTTGAATTTTATTCCCTCGACTGTAAGGAGGGTCATATGAAAAAAATTAAATGAGTTTGTTG
>ERZ778019.2036-NODE-2036-length-22223-cov-10.788524_pt1 | contig 22223 bp, 20 predicted proteins | sample MGYA00375749_ERZ778019 | MGnify/ENA primary metagenome ERZ778019 (study PRJEB29350, sample SAMN05389821) | bioreactor metagenome | isolation source: Ammonium sulfate bioreactor | place: South Africa: University of Cape Town | collected 2014-03-17 ... | reverse complement strand
AGAATAGTCAATTTGATCGTTTGAAACCCTTTGTTGAGTAAGTTCAATAATGTCAATTGGAAAGTAAAAAACAATAATATCTATTTTTTTAGATGGCTTCAAAATTATTTACTATTCAACAATGAATTATCATAACGATTAAACAACAGAAACTGTCATTATCAATTGCTTTTATAATCCATTGAATAAATCTATCAATCGTTAGTCACGCTCTCTTCTCTCTATATGTGAAGTTCGTATAGTATTCAGTAATCAATTGAATTTTTGAGAGTATAGGGAGAATTTATTTTGTTTTTTCTTTCATAATTTCACTTAAAAATGAAAAATTCTTGTTATTATGCGACGTTTTTTTCTGTTCGCAAAATTTCCAACGATCGAAATGATTGCTTTGTATCGATATTTAAAGTTTTCGCATAACTATTTCCATAGTAAACGAAAAGTTCTTCATCCTCCGGTATATTACGCATAGCCTGATAATAGATTTCACCATCATCTAAAATAGAATTTAAAAAACAACAGTAGTATAAGTCTATTGTGATATAATTATGTAGAGTTTTACATTGAACTGCAATTAGATTTTGTTGATAATCTTTTACTGGACAATTAGCATATCGCAACCAGTTGGAATTTCGTGGATCAATTGCATCGACAACGTATATAACGTGTCCGTCATCAGGATCATAAACCTTAAGAAATATGATAAAAGTTTATTCAAATACTAATTTCGATTTCTTACATTCCAAGCATAAGGATAGCCGTTATTTAGCTCTGATTTTCTTATTTTGATACCACCGTAAGGACCAAAAAAACTTCTTACTTCAATCATACGTTTCGCAAATGCTCCCAGACCCTATTATAAACATGTTAAGTTTCATTTATAATTTTTATGTTATACGATAACTTACAATATTTGGAATTGTACTATTTGCGAGGTATACGGTACCCGGAGGACATGTTAAATCTGCATAGTTTATATGTTTTGTTAAAGAACCTTTTGAAACCTACGATCATAAAAACAATGTCGAAATAGATTTCGAATTAAATGAGACTACTGACTTTTGCATCTGCAATGTAATACGGTGAATCTTTCGTGTAAGAACTATGAAAGTGTATGTAATTATTATCATCATCGAAGTCGCTGCTGCAAGCAACTGACACGAAGAAAACGACTTGCAAGATAAACCAATATTGAAAAGGCATGAATCGATTCTGGCTCCTTTGTTCGGTATGTTATTAAAAGAATGATGTATATTCTTTAAATACCCTTAAGTATTTTCATCGCCTACGTCCTAAGAAAAACAAAACAGAATCTATACACCCTCAAGATACGTGCACATATTTTCTTGAAATGAGAAAGAATATTCGATTCGAGAATAAAAAAATATTGTGAACAACAGCGCCATCATTATTAAAAACGAATTTAAGATTTTCGAATGCTTCTTCTTTCATTAATAAATGAAATCTTACAAATTTAGCATTGTCAAAAATTAGAACACACAAAACTGTTTATGTTGGTACTTCGGGGATTATCTTTAGAGTGTTCCTATCGTTGAGCTCTACAATTATTTATCAAGAATAATGTTTCGGTATGCTTTCCATATGTTCGAATAATTGTGTGATATTAATACGCAAAGATCTTGCATAACAATCACCATAGTAAACAAATAGTTCTTCATCAGCTTGTATGTTTCGAATAGCTTGATAGTAAATGTCACCATCATCTAAAACAAAGAGAAATATTCAATCTTTTTACAAAATATCATCGTACATAGTATTGAAACAAAATTTTGTTGATAATCATATTTTGGACAATTGACATATCGTAGCCAATTCGATGTCTGTGGATCGTACGCATCAACATAGTAAAGAAACTGACGAAAACCATCCGTATATGCCTATCAATAGACAATGAATATTTTCATTTATTGAAATTATTTTTTTCTTAAATTCTTACAGCCCAAGCATAAGCATGACTTGCATCTGGAGGTATCGTTCTCGTTTTAATTCCTTCATATGGTCCAACATAAATTCCTTCGGGAATACAACGCTTTGCAAACACACCTAAACCCTAATGTACATATAAATTTATTCATTTTTTAAATTTCTGAATGGTAAAAGAAGATTTACTGCATGAGGAATGGTACTATTCGCGATATAGAAACTATGTTCTGGACATGTTAAAATAGCATACATATTACGATCAGACAGCGATGTTATTGAAACTTGTGCATCACGAATATATTGTGGTGTATCCGTTCCATAGACATTATAAAATGATATGTATTCAGTTCTATTGATACGACACATACAAATAACAGATAAAAACAATGAGTTTTGCACGATAAACCAAAAACTAAGCTGCATAATTCAATTTTAACTTCTTACAATGAATTCCAGTCATGTGCTTTTTTATTTATATAAAAGAAATCCTACATCAGAAGGTTTTTTTATTGCGAATGAGAGAACAGCAACTACAAAAAAATGTCTCATCAAACAACTCTCTCGATCTTTTTTCTTTCAATATTTTAATTAAAAATGAAAAGCTTTGAGAATAGTCGATGTTTCTGTTGGTATAATTTTTAGAGAGTAGAATGATTGTGTTGTATCGATATGTAAAGTTTTGGCATAAATATGTCCATAGTAAACAAAAAGTTCTTCATCTTTCTCTATATTTCTAATAGTCTGATAATAGATTTCACCATCATCTAAAATAGAATTTAAAAAACAACAGTAGTATAAGTCTATTGTGATATAATTATGTAGAGTTTTACATTGAACTGCAATTAGATTTTGTTGATAATCTTTTACTGGACAATTAGCATATCGCAACCAGTTGGAATTTCGTGGATCAATTGCATCGACAATATATAGAATCCTACGATCATCAGTATTACAAATCTTAAGACATAGTAATCATAGTTTATTTAAAAATACTAGTATAATTTGTATTTCTTACAGCCCAAGCATATGAATAATCACCAAATGTTGATAGTGTTCTACTTATGTCACCCGTATAAGGACCAAAGAAAGTTCCTTCTTCAATCATCCGTTCAGCAAATGCTCCCAGACCCTATATAAGCGTGTTAAATTTTCATTTATGACAAACGATAAAAACTTACACTATTCGGAATTGTACTTCTTGCAATATATACAGTATCCGGAGGAGATGTTAAATTTGCATAGTTCATAGGATCGTCTAAAGACCGTTTTGAAACCTAGAATTACGAAAGTCAATTCAAAACAGATTTCGAATTGAATGAGACTAAGAACTTTTGCATCAGGAATATAATATGGTGAATCTTTTGCATACGATGTATGAAAGTGTATTAAGCTCTTTTTGTCGATGTTGCGGCCAGCAATTGACACGACGAAAACGATTTGCCAGAGGAGCCAATAGTGAAAAGACATTAATTGGCTCATGATTATTGCTTTTTGAAACTATGCATTAATATTCTCGCTTTATAAACATTTATGCTCTCTGTGTTTGACAAAATCAATCAAGCGATTATTTTCGATAGAGAAAGAGACACAATTTCGCTTAATGCATCGCACGTGGAGGGTAGTTATGTGCTTGTTTATTTATATAGAAGAAATCCTACATCAGAAGGTTTGCACTATGAATGATGAATCAATGGGTTTCGAAAAGTGTGTTGCTATAGTTTCGTATGCTTCAGCGGGGTCACTTTGTAAAAGTGCACTATTATTTACATACTATAACGAAATTCAATAAATAGGAGAACAATTCTTTATATTAATATCAGAAAAGAAAACTACAATGTTGAATTTAATTGTAAGATTGAATCTATGGATTATGATGATGCACTTATTTGTGCAAGGAGATTTGCCGAGGTAAACTGATAATCTATTGAAAATATTCAACAAACAAGAATTCATGTTGTTTTAGAATTATTTGTCAACGTATTTCATCAAAATCGAATGCAGAACAAACTGAAAGCAAAAGTGTATCAGTTTCTGAGTTTCTTACCAATGAAATGAACGTATAATGTGTCTATGTCTTTCTTTCAAATAACTAATTAGAAGATTGTTTGTAATCTAGTCATATTGGGTTGGAACGATTTCTATTGGTACACCATCTCAAACTTTTATTATTGATTTCGATACTGGCTCATCCGATCTGTGGATACCATCAACTGCTTGTCCTTCGTCTTGTGGTAAAGAGAATTTTTTGATGATTAGAAAAAAAATGGAAAGATCTCATCTATTTTTTGGATCAGGTAATCATAATCGTTATAATGCAAGTGCATCGAGTACGTATCGAGTGAATGGAGCTAGTTTTCTAATTACTTATGGTGATGGTTCGTATGCTGCTGGACATTTTGATAACGATACAATTACTGTAAGTATACCAGGATAAATAAAACGAACTTTCAAGTCGAATAATATTATCACGTAGGTGGGTGGACTTTCAGTAGTAAATCAAGTATTTGCTGAAGCAACAAATATGTCAGGTTTTACTGGATACAATGATGGACTTTTAGGTTTAGCTTATCCAAACTTTGCCGTTGGCGGCGAAGCACCTTTGTTTTATAATATGTGGAATCAAAATCTTATTCCACAACCGATATTTAGTTTCTATTTGAATCCGTTCGTATACTGAATTCGATTTGATGAAAATTTTCGAATTTGTTTGACTATTGCTTGTATACAGAGACACTACAGCCGTATCTGGTGGTGAGTTAATCTTGGGTGGTGTGGATTCAACAAAATATACTGGATCAATCACATATGTTAATGTTACAACTCGAGGTTATTGGCAATTTAAAGTGAATAAGTACGTACGAAAACAGAAAGATAGAAATAATACAGTGCTACTATACATATAGAATTACAGCTGGTGCAACAACTGTTTGTTCTGGTCGTTGTAATGCAATTGCTGACACAGGAACGACATTGATTCTCGGACCTGTCAGTCAAGTCTATGCATTAAATACGGCGTTAGGTGCTACTTATGATCCTAGTACAGGATGGGTAACATATTTTGTGTTTGAATATATATATTCTACTGTTTGTATGATATTGTTTAGTATGCAGTTAGCTGTTCAACACGTACTCTACAAAGTTTTCCGAATGTTACATTTACAATTGGTGTACAAACATTTACTCTTTCTCCACTTCAATATTTCATCATATTTTGGAATGGACAAACAAATATTTGCTATAGTGTATTTAATGAATCGCCATTAACTAACATTTGGATTCTTGGTGATTATTTTCTCTCTCGATTCTATTCAGTCTATGACATACATCAAAATCAAGTTGGTTTTGCAACATCAATTTCATACGCATATACACCGAGTACTTCTTATCAAGCGTTTGCCAGTTCAAGTTCAAATGTATCATCAGCACAGAACATGCATTCTGCATCTTCGAAATCAATTTTCGGAGATTGTCATCAAATTAGAATGGTTGTTTCAATTGTATTCTTTGTTTATTTCTCATATGAATAGTTCGGCAGACAAACAAAAAAAAACTTTGATCTTTCTTTCTTATCGTATATTTACACATGCAGTGAAAAAATGACACTCTGCATGGACACATATTTTTCTTCATATTTACGTATATAAACTAAAAGAGTTTGCTTCTAAGTTATATATACAATGGATGAGTTTTATGATAAAAGTATGACAATACCATTAATATCCGATCATGGCATCCCTAAGACGAAGCCAGATACTCGAAAACCTTATCAAAAGACACTTGCATTGTGCATTATTCTTGTCAGCGTCATGTTCGAACGTATTGCATTCTATTCGATTGCATCTGATATCAGTTTTACATTACAATCAAATCAAACATTCAATTGGACTACTCAACATACTTCAATTGCAAGTTATATCTTCTCTGGTAAGAATAACAACAATGATTTGATAATAGATAATAGGTGTTTTTTTTTATTAAACAATAGGAACGAGTTATCTATCGACATTAATATTTGCAATTATAAGTGATGCAAAATTAGGTCGTGCATGGACAATCGTCGTCGGTAAAACATTATTGAAAATCTCAAACTGTTTTTTTTACATAATATATTTCAGGTTTTCTATTGTATTCAATCGGTTATACACTAGTGACAGTCATTATAATCAATGACAAACCGTGTTTTGGTGCTGCTCCTTCAACATCAGATAACGTAGCTTACATGAGTAGTGAATTTTGCAGCGGTTGGATATTAGGAACACTAATAATTATGTAAAAATCTTTTGGATCGTATTTTTTTTCAAGTAATTATAATATATATTTTCAGTGCAATAGGTTCCGGTGCAGTCAAAGCCAACATGGCAGTTTTTGGATTTGAACAAATTCAAGAATCAAAATTAACATCGAGATATTTCCATCAATATGCTCTAGCTATTAACATTGGTGCGTCGATTGAAACCATAATTGTTCCATATTTTCAATTTCAAAATATGAATTCTCCTCCTTATGAACATGTCTCATATATATTTGCAACATCTGCACTTGGTACCGCATTTTTTCTGTTTCTTGTTGGCTGGAAATTCTATATACATCCGAATCTAAATGAAACTGTTGTCGTCAATTGTATTCCTGTTATCATGAATGCTTATAAAATGCGACGTCAACACAAGCAAAATACAGGCTTGATAAATAATGAACAACCGACAACAAATTTAGATAATGCATCAAACAGTTTCGCCGATAGTAGAGAAGTCATAAGAGATACGAAGCGCGTACCGTTGGGATTTCTCGATTTTGCTAAAGCAATTTACAATGGCAAATTTCTCGAACGTACTGTTGACGATGTTAAATCACTTCGAAATGGTATGATTGTATTTGGTCTTCTCATTCCTTATTGGCTAGTTCATGGTCAAGTATGTAAATTTTGACTATGAATGAATAGCGCATAGCATTCGAAGACTATATTTCTGTGATAGGTTGATACAGGTTTTCCTATGCAAGCTGAACAAATGTGTGTTACCGGTAAGTTCGATTGCACACCTACTGTCGCCTGGATATCAATTGGTGAATCAGCAACAATAGTTTGTAAGTCAATAATTCAATACTATATTATTCATGATCAATTGATAAGTTCTTTTATTTTATCGAATTTAAATCAGTTGGAGTACTAATATCGTTCTTATTTGTTAACAAACATGTCGATGCAAAAAATTTAACAACTAGATTTAGTATTGGAATGATCTTTGCTTGTTTATCGATGATTGTAGCTGGAGGAATCGAAATATATCGTGAATGGAATTGCCATACTGGTAATAATCATGTACATAGATTGATTAAGCGCATGTTTTCTATTTCAGAAGGTCAAGCTTCATCTGCATCTATCTATTACACAATTGTGCAAAATATACTATTAGGATTTTCGCAAATATTCGCACTCATATCAAGTTTGCAATATGCTTACTTTGCCAGTCCTCGTTCAGCGCAAGCTCTCTTCATGAGTCTCCATTTCTGTTCGATAGGAATATCATCATTCATTGGTGCTGGCTATGTTGCAATCTTTTCATTGATTGCATCTAATTCCCATAGTTCTTCAAAAATAACATTTCTGTTTCAATGTTTATCAACATCAGGATTCTATTGGCCTTTCTATTCATATTTTTTTATTCTTGCCGGTTTACAATTACTGTTCATATTTATTTTTGTTTACTGCCAGAAAAAATTTGATTTAATCAAATTAAATCCACAACAGAAAGAAATTAAACAAGCTGTGCAATATTAATTCTTTTTCTTGGTTTTTTTTATAAATAAATCAAAAGAAAAAAAAATAGTGTCAATTTGAATGGATGGTTTACAATTGAAATATTTTATTTCAACGCTGAATCCAATTTTCGTGCATAAATATCGTCGATAGGATTTCGTGCGAAATTGATGTAACGAAGTGTCTAAATTAAACATTATAAATATACTTGTAACACTTAAGAAATGAAAAGAACTTTATTTGTTTTTAAAATTTCAAGAAGATATTGTGCTCCAATATTTCCAATTCCATTAGATTCAATCACTAATATTTGAAGTGTCTTCAAGAAAAATAATAATTATTTTAGATACTAAAAGAAAACGAAATATATTAGACTTTATTGTGTTTGAGAAAATTAGACATGTATTTGCAACCAATATCTCCAATTGAGTTATCTGATAGATATAGTTTTTGCAATGTCTTTGTAGAAAATAAATCGGAAATAAAAATTGATTGAGAAATCAAAATCATACAGTGTTGTTCATTAACCTATCCGAAAGATATTTTATTCCATATTTTGTTATGTTATTCGAATCAAGATTCAATTGAATTAATGTCTATTTAGACAAAAAAAAATAATTATTTACAGGTGCAAACTAGGGGAAAATATTAGTGAAAACTTTGTTGATCTTCAAAATATCAGCGAACGATTTCATTCCAAAATCTCCAATATTATTTTTCAAAAGAGTTATTGAAGTTATTGTCTATTATTAATTCAACAATCGTATTCATATTAAAATATACAAAAGAGAAAATTCTATTTACTGTATTTATTCGTAAGAGATCAGTCACATAATCTGCTTCTCGATCAGTTAGATTATTGTTTGACAGATCCAGCCCAGAAATGATCTAAATTATCATTGAAAAGTATAATTCGTAGCTAAATCTGTTACTTTATCATTGTATAATTTATTAAGAAATAATTTGAATTTCGTATTTAGCGATTCACTTTTACCATGAAATAAATTCCATGAAAGATCTATCGAATTAAATGTCTATTATACAGAAATATTCAACAATAAATTTTAAATTATCTTCTTTCTTTTTTTCAAAATACCTCATTATTATTTCGTGTATGAAATGTAAGTTGACAATACGAGCTTCCATTATTCGTTATAGTTAACATCAACTGTTTTAAACATCCTTTATTTGTTTTGAGCGAATGAAGTAAATAATCGACACCAGTTTCAGTGATGTTATTTTGTCGAAGATCAAGTTCAATCAACGTCTATAAATCAATCAGAGAGCAGATAATTAAATAATTGCAAATTATTTTTCAAGCCACTTGATTGTATTTCAATGAATTATAGAGATAATTTGCCCCGTGATTAGTAATTTGATTATATGAAAGATCTAAGGAAGTGAGTACCTATTGAATAAACGAGTATTATCATGATTAGGACTGTGAAAGCAGAAATAATTAACTTTATCATCTTTCAACACATCAGCTAGATATTTTATTCCTACATCTCCAATTTGATTGTGACATAGATCGAGTTGTGTGATTTTCTATCGAACAATAATCAAAAGATTTGATCAAGATTAAAATTTTACCTGATTATTTCGAAAATTATTAATAAAGAATCGTATATGATCACTTGTAAGATTCTTTCGTTTGAGATCGATTCCAGTTATTAGCTAATTAAACGAATATATTTGAAATGCAAAGTTTAAAACAGAAAATATACGTTTACATTATGATTTCGAACTTGAACAATAGCACCCATTAGTGATGAATATGTAGCTGGATTGTTTTCGAAGTTTAAATCAATAAGTATCTTTAAAAAATAAACAAAATCAAAATTAATAGTAAAAAAGAAATGGGCATTCTCATTTTAATCGAACTTGATTTTCTTTTAAAGCTTCATAAATATCATTGAAACCATCATTTTCAATACGATTTCCTTTAAGATTAAGATGAGCAAGTGTCTATAAAAATCAATAAAGATTTAATTCAATGAGAACAAAAATATACATTACTTGATTTATTTTCAATGCATCAGCTAGATATTTAGCGCCATGATTTTCAATTCGATTATACGCAAGATTTAATATTTTCAATGTTGTGTTTGTTTTCAATGCAATAGCTAATTGTTTTACTCCTTCATCTCCAATCCAATTCTGCTCGTTTCTCATATGTTGAGTAAATGATAATGACTATGTGGAAGAAAGTCAATTTCTATATTAATTATTTCACTATAAAATTCATACGTCTTCATCCGATGGTTCTATATCACAGAGATGATTACTATCGTGTGTATTGTTACCGTTACATAATATAAGCTCAACTAGAGTCTGTACAAATAAATTCAAATTGATGTATGAAAATTTAAAATTAATCACGTGATTGATTTTCAATGTTTGAGCTAAAAACCCTGCTCCTATATCTCCAATATTATTATTCGAGAGATCTAAATATCTAATTCGCTGTAATAAAATAAAAATACATTGTTATCATGATGAAACAGTAAAAACACAACGTTACCTCATTGTGACAAAATGCTTCACTGATAAATTTTATTTTAGTATCATTCAAGATCAAAATTTTTTCATTTCCATCATCGTCGTAGTCGTCGTACTGAGGATTTACTAAGAAAATAGTACCAAAAATAAAAATTAGGCAACATTTAGTACATATTCTAAAACATCCTCTCGATGTGTTCTATGCATACCATGCCAACACTATAAAAGAAAAACAAGCAACTTATAGATTGTTGATCATCTCGGTTTCAATCACTATATCATTTAACAAAAAAGACGATTAATGGTAGACTCACGCTTTTACGTTGGAAGCAGTTTTTACACCTATGGCATGGTGGGTAGGATAGAACATTAATTGCCTACAAAAACAAAGTCGTGTACGTGAAAGGAAACTAAATAACTAACTTCCATATTGTTTCGAATTCTTAGTGCGATGTCGACGACGTCGATATATTTACTAGGATTCCCGTTAAGCCACAGATTTTTTAATGTCTATAATAAACATGCTAATATTCATAATAAACATTTGTGATTTACTTTATTGTCTTTAAAGGCATAATACAAATATTCGATTCCTCGATCACCAATTTGATTATAGCGAAGATCAAGACAAATGAGCGTCTGAAAAAAGTGTATAGAAATGAATTCAATTTTCAAATTTTTAACAAAGAATAAAACGAAACTCACAGGATGATTTCGTAGTGCATCGGCTAGCTGCCGTGCTCCTTTATTACTAATTCGATTATAGCGAAGGTCGAGTTTAGTTAATGTCTAAATGATAAATAAGATGGCAATTTTACTGTGTCATATTCATAAAAAATTTTGCTACAGTATAGTTTGCTAACAGTTCAACAAAATACTCGATGAGTTCTTCTTTGATATTTCCCATGATTACATCCAAATGTTGCTTCGACTATTAAACAGAATCCATATTTGTTGAAAAAGAAATTGTACTATCGAAGAAATATTTACTTCTTGTTCCAATCTTCTAGCAAAGTGAAACGTAGGATTTGTTGAAGATAGTTGTAATGCTAGAAATTCTGTTCGGTGATTGTTGATGGTTGGCGTAGTATAAAGACTGATGTGTGAAATTCTCGCAATGTAATCACAGGTGACAAGCCAGTGTTTATTGTTTATCCAGAAAGAATTTTGAAATGGCTGAATAATCGACGTGAGTTCATTGACAACATCGAGTTCAGACACACTACAAACGAAACAAAACTGAAATTTATTTAATAAACGTAAATTATTCTGAATAAATTGCTCCCAATAAAAACCATCAAATCTCTGGTCACGTATGTTTTGAAATGAAAGTAATTTGAGACATGTAAGTGAAGGTGTTAATAAAATAAGATATTCAAGGTCTTGTGCAGACATAGAACCGTCGTGAATAGTCAACGAAATTAATTGTCTATACTCAATAGATATGCACTGTCTCTTTGCATCATTTGATGATGATGCAGCGTACAATGAAATCGATTTATCAGCATGAGTCATGTCACATTTGTTGATTTCAAATGTTCTTAGTTGATTTAAACTACTGAGAATTGTATGATATTCACTGAAAGTACAGTTTTGTATTGATAGATATTGTAATTGACTTTCGATCGACCATGGTGTTATATTATCAGTATAATTCCAATATGGTAGATCTAGTTTTTGAGTATTGATTCGACTGATAAGTTGACAAATACTTGACGGGATTACATTATCCTTTCTATCGTATACATCGATGGTTAATGTGACCAATGAATTAATATTAATATCACGTAGAATCTGTTCGATCTCCGTCATACTCGATTCACAAAAAGCCAATGAACGAAGTCTACTGAATTCTTTTATATTGAAGTGTCCCATAAATAATTGAATCACACTTCGTTTCTGATCATAATCGAATAACTGCAGTGAAATAATGTTCGAAGATTGAATAGTACGAGCTATCAATTTCATTGGTCCTATATCTGACGATTGAAATTTTACTTCAAACCGATCATAAGTGTTGACAGATGCATAGAATCTTTTCGAAACACCACGCATTGAACAAATAATAGTACGAACATCCAAACAATCGAATATACGATCCAAATTTCAGCAGGTAAACTATCAAACGACATTCTTGCGCGTTTACTGACAATGTTAGATAAGATCACTCGTTATATATGTTGGTAAAAAAGATATCTTACGCAATCAGCATGTAAAAATGATCGTATTCACCTGTACACGAAACTCTTTTGAAACAAACATCTTAATGGCAAGATTTTTTATTATTAAATACAATCTGCATATGTGGCTGATACTTAGAAATCACAGTGTACTAGGTATTTATGAAAAAAAAAAGTGAGAAAATGTTTAATTCAACCAAATTGAGAATGCATTCGAATTTGATTGATATGTTTGACAGTGTTTTTCGCATTCTAACCAATTGATAAAAGATTCGGGCAATTCTTGATAATAGTTCACGAATTTAAATGTTATACTTGAACATGATTTCATTTGTTCGATGAGATTTTGAATTTGGTATGTTGAAGATACATGTAATGTTAAATGTCGAACACAGTTAGGTACTAATGAGCATATATGTGTAAGAAAATCATCGTTTATCGACCTATTAAACATTGAATTAATGAATATATTGAGTGTATGAATATTTGTTGTTAATTGAAATAATCTTTCAAGATTAAGTTGTATTTGAGAAGATAGACTAAATGAATTTCCAAGACATAGTGTAAGATCCTCGATTTTTGATATTTCAATCATAGTTGAAATATATCGAAGTGAACCTAATGGCCATTCATCACCAATATTTAATTTCAATTCATTTACATTTTTAAATCTCACATTCATTGATCTTACTCGAATTGTGCCGTTAGCTGACGGTATATTTAAGTTTAAATCTAAAGACAATTTTTTAACTTCATTATTATTATTAGCAATATTCGATAATGAACACAATTGAGTCATTTGTTGTGATACTCCATATTCTAATTGGAAGTTAGGGTCATAGAAGGATGCTGTGCGTAAGACTATATCTCTTGGATTATACATATAGTCACATACAACAAACCATTTCTTTATTGAAAGCCAAAATGGTGTTTGAAATCGAGATAGGTAAGTTTGAGTATCATTAATTGGATTGAAAATATAAAAAAAGAAATCAAATTTAGTTAGTAAAACTAAATTTTCTTGAATAAATTTTTCTAATTCAGATAAATTGCTTATAAATTCATTTAAATCAATTCCATTTATTATTTCAAATCGTTCAATTGTTGGTGTCAATGAAAGAATTATACATAGCACTGTAATATCAATCTGCTCATTGTTTAATTTTAAATATTTCAATTGATGAAAACCTTGTAAATCATCTGGTTTAGGTGGAATACCATTAAGTACAGTGTCGTATAACGAATGAAGACACAATTCTTGTAAATTAGGTAGATAACGAACTATATCATAGAATTTCTGCAAACGTTCGCATCTGATAGACAAAAATCGTAGAGCACATTGACTAGGCCATGAAAACTGATTGAATCGATTATTCCAACCTGCATAAACAAATTCTTGAAGAGTTGGCAGTGCTAAAACTCGAGTAAAATCTTCATTAGTTATATTTACTTCCAAATCTTGATTTAATTTGAGTTTCAATGTATTTAATTTCAATTGTTGAATATCTTTTAAAATAATATTCAAATAACAATTCTCAATGTCAATTAAAGTTAATGAACGTAATTCAGTAAAATAATTTAAACGATAACGTGCGAGAAAATATTCAATTTGACCAGATGTTTGATTATCATTGGATAATGTCAATGATTGAACACGATTCAAGTCAATAAAATTACAAAGAAAAATCAAATCACATTTTCTAATCGATTTAAAATTGAAATCATATTCATCATAAACATTGACAAGTTCATATAATCTCCTGCAAACACAACGTACTGAACGAGCAATTGTCTGAGCATTGAGATAACGAAAAATTTTGTAAACTAATTCCGGTGGTAATGTTTCGAAATACGAAGACATATTTGTTTCAGTTCTTTTTCCAACAAAATCACTTGATAAACTGTTCTTTTACTTCCTTCGTTTTACAGCTTGGTTTTTTCCTATTTAAATAAAAACAAAAAGTCACGTGTGTCTATATTCTGTTCTTTCACTCACAAATAAACGAAACATTAGTAAACTATGTCATCATTCGAACCAGTTATTATTCTCTATGGTTCACCGCAAACGCTCGTCAATGTAAACATTCAATTACCAGTTACATTTCAGTTTGCATTTAATATTGATTCACTCATAAATATCATTAATCCATCATCAAAATTATCCGAACCTTGTTTAAAACGTTATTTTCTTGTTTTATTCGATTTACTCGATCGAGATATCTATTCATCATTGAAATCAAATCATTCTATTGTATCAATCTATGATTATCGAAATGTAAATTCAATTCTTACTCAAAATGAATTGAATCAAAAGATGAATTCTTATCAACAACTATCATTGGATATCACACATGATATTATCCGATTTTTGACTATCGAAGGCGAAAAACAATATAAATTAGAGCGAATAGATTTAGTGAAAATTTACTATCAACGAGCACGGATACTCAAAGAATGGATGATGTCTTCATTTCGAGTAGATAACATGAATCATACAGATAAATATATTATTTTGTCAATTTTTCTTTATAGGCTGAACCATGTCATATTCTACTTATTCCATTGAATAGTTCATTAGAAAATTTAAATAATACACAAGAAAAACTTCAAGATATTTGTATGCATTGTTTTAGTTTTACTTTGTTTATTTCAAATTAGAATTCGAGTATTTCTATAGGCAGTGAAGTTGGTTTTCAATCGACAATCATTCGTCAATTGAATGACTATCTTCCATTAAACCAGAGACATTCTTCACTTTTGCCCTATTCTCAATTACTCTACGATCATGAAAATCCACTTTATATCCGTAGATTACTTCGAAATCTATGTTCAATTCGATTGTATCTCTATGGAAATACATTATGTCGATTGAATGATTGGAGTAGTTTGATGATTGAAAGTGAAGATGAAATTATGAATGATGAAGATAATTGGTGTGCATTTATCGAAAATGAACCCATTGATAATGATATTAAATGGAATTTTGGATTTATTTTCGGTAAAACTTGGATGCCATTTCGTCGAATAACACCATTTAATCTCGATCAATTAAAAGCTGATCCAAGATTTCGTTCGGTACTCAATCGATCCTTTCGAACATATGCATCACGACAAATTGAAGTTACATCGAAACTCTTCGATTGGTATGCTTTTAATATTCAATGTGGATCTATTTCTATTGAGGTTTGTATTCTTTTCATTGACAATATAGACTTACTGGTTTGTTTTTTGAATCTTTATAGCCGAAATTAAGTGACTCTGAAATCGAATTAAAAACTAAACGTCGTCAAAGAAGAACCGATCATCTATGTAATCAATGTGTTTTTAAACAACTTCATATGTTTGACTATAAAAAATTTCAAACTCATTCCAATCATTCCATAAAACTCTTCTGGTTAGATGAATTAATAAATGATTCCAATGAATGGTTTCAATCTCATGAATGTCAACATTTCAATAACACATCATCGTTGATAACGTCAATTGAAAAAGAATTACGACAAAATTCTCATATATTCTTAATTGTTTCGGGTTATTTTGGTGAAGAATTATTTCTAACAGTTTATTCGCTAATGAAACAGATTCATTCGATTTATGTTTATTGTGCACAAATCGAAACGAATTTCACATGGAGTAAATATTATTCGGAAATTAAAGGAATTTTTAATGATTTCGATCAACTTCAACAAAAGATCGAACGAGATTATGAACAACTTCAACATTCTTTTACAGATTCAGAAGAACAAAATCAAATTAAATTGTTTAGAAATGAAGATATTCAATCGATTTATTCCGTACCATTGACTGTTTATAATCATGAACAGAAAGATTTATTTTTCAGTCATCAACGAACAATCGATACACTTCTTTCAATGCCACATACTGATGAATCGAAAAAGGAAATGATTGAAGAATTTCGATGTATTTACAATGATAATCAAGCAATTTTGCTGGAAATTGATTTATTTGAACAAACTTATGAATGTGAAGCAGCTGCTCGATGGTATTCAAAGAATAGTTTTATTTCTCGAACGATCAATCAAATTCTTCGATCGAGTGATATTGATCAAATGTTTAAATTTCGCTATATTCTTACTGATATTTATCAACATCTAAAACAATCTCGTCGACAACATCGAAATTCGTCTTTTTATTCTGAAACAGAAACATACTATCGTGGTCAAATTGTAACAACTGAACAATTTGAATATTTGAAACAAATACGTGGAAATATTTTTTCAATAAATACATTCCTATCGACTACATCATCGATGCAAATTGCCCTGATGTATGCTGGCAAACATCCGGACAATCAAGATACAATATCAATTGTATTTTCTATTGAATGTTACTCGTCTATTGAAGCACGTCCGTACGCAAATATATCTGAATATTCACTTTTTCCTGATGAAGATGAAGTATTATTTTCGATGGGAACAATATTTAAAATGCATAATATACGTCGTTTGACAAGTGAAGATAATATTTGGGTTATATATTTAACAACGGTTGAGCAAAATGATTCATTGTTTGAACAGATTTCAGTTGATTCATAAAAACAAACATAGTTTATGATTTTCGATTGTGTGTGTGTTCACTTATTTTCAGCAAATAAAACGAAAAACTAAATTGATATAATAGAACGCGCGTAATCGTTCTTTCGACGAATTTCATTATGTTACTTCAAGGCTTTATTTTTTATTATTTGATTGTTTGTGTTCTCAATTGTCAAATTACTTTTCAAAATTCAAATGATGGAAACTGTTCAACAGAACCAGACGAAATGAAATGTACAATTTTGAATCCAAATCTAAATATTCAAAAAGAAATATGTAGATCAGATCTCAAAACCATAATTTTTATTATAAATGATATCGACATATTCGATGAATTCTTACAGAAGAATCACAAAGCAATGAAATCATTCTATGAATTGTTTGGAAATACGCTTCAACCTTCCGTTCAAGTTTCATTGATCAATGCAGCATCGAAATCTGAAAATATTGAATTAATGATCGATGAACAATGGATATCAAGAATTATCGACAAACAAGGCTTACGAATAAATGATCTACGTCTTGTGATACGTGTCGTTGATCACAATTGGACGAAAATCAATCTGACGATAAATCCAAACATTCGTCTAAAAGTTATCAACCTTCCATCTATTCGGTTCATATTCGTTGATAAAGGCCATCCATCGAGGCCAGGCTGTATGCCGCTCATTTATCCAGAACAACATTTAAAAGATAGACTTTCTGGGTGCGCAAGGTTTATTACATTCATTAATGATAGTAAATGAATTTGTTCATTGGAGAAAAATAAAACCAAACTGACTTTTTTTAGATCAATCAACAACACAGCGCAGTAGAAATAATAACAACGACAACGAACACAAACAATCATCAAACATATTACGAATTCTATTTATTATTATTCTAATTGGAATTATTATCGGTTTGTTGATTCTTTTGCAAACAAAAAGGAAATTCAACATCGATTCATTGTTTTTCTTTTCGTATAGTTCTTGGTTATTATTTATACACGAATCGAAATCGTTGGTTTACTGCATCTTAAATTGAATACTTTGGTGATTTTGTTTTTTTTCTCGACTAAAATAAAAGTAAATGACGAAAAAAGTGTCATTTTGTATTCAAACCAATTTTTTCGTATAAATTTCAATGATGTTTGTTTTTCTTTAAATTAAATGCACCAAGTACACTTAAACCCGTTTTGTTCTTTCTCACACACTCACGGCGTGATATTCTTTGTTTTACTTGATAGAGACAATCCGCACATCATTTTATGCTGTTAATCGTTACACGATGTATGATGAAGGAGAAAAGCATTCATGCATATGTATCTTTTCATTCGATGTTCTTTTTTTCTTTCTACTTATTTTTACCAATATTATGACATAGAGCGTGATTATTCACATGTGTATGTGACGTTCGTATAATAAAACGCACTTTAAAGAAATAAAAACTAGGCATAGGATTCTTCAGATGGTTTTATTATTAGAGCAATTATTACAGTTAATGATTAGAATTGGTTATCAAGGCGTCGAAAATAGTAATAATCATATAGCCGCCGAGAAATTCATTGAATCTAATGAAATCGAAAATTATACTCTTATACCATTGGTTAGTTCGGATAATGTTGTAAGACATTTATTAAATAAAGAAATCGATCTTGGTATAATGGCAATATCAAATTCAATTATTGGACTCGTACAAGAAACAAAAAATGCTGTCGAAAAGAAAAATTTAATAGAAATATCACGAATCAAAATGTCGATTACACATGCTGCATTTAAATTAAATTCGGATCTATCAAATTTCGATGTTAAATATGTTGCTTCACATGAAGCCGCTCTCGCACAATGTAAAAATAATATTAAATTAAAATATCCAAATGCTGAATTAACACCTATAAAAAACACCGGTCTAGGTCCACAGATGCTTGTCAATGGTGAACTCGATCCATCGACTGTAATCATTTGTCCGCCGAAAGCGGGCAAAAAATATGATTTAGTAATGGATCATGAAAATTTATCTGATATGAATGATTCTGCAACGTGTTTTGGAATATTTAAACTAGCCGATTGACATTTTCATTTGTTTCGTCTCTTCGCTTCTCTTCGTTTATTTATTTATTTATTTTTCTTCATAATAAAAAAAATCTACTTCAAAAATAACAGAATGACGTTCGTCGATCTTGAAGTACGTGTTTTTACCTTTGTTTTCGAGTTACGGTAAATAAAAACAAGCTTACCAATATATTATTTTGATAAGCTTCAATGAATCGATGTATAAAAAAATTCAATTTTGATTGGTTGAAAGAGAATACGATAATATCTACAGTCGAGGTATGAGAAGGCACACTTGAGATATTGTCAGTACAAGTTAAAGTATAAAATGAGAGATACTGGCAAAGGTGCATGGTTGGTACAAATTCTATTGATTCTTTTGTATGTATAATTCGTATTTTTTTTTTCAAAGCACAAAAGAAAATAAATCAATTTTTGCTTGTAGTTTATTATTACCTATTCTGTTGACAACTTTTTTCTTCGATACAGCTTTAATTCTATCATGGCTTCCGATTTATTTATCGAGAGCTAGTCCAAAGGACAATCAATCATTTAAAATTCTCTATGCAACCAATATACAAAATATTAGCCAATTGAAAATTATCAGTGAATTATCGTTAGCGGATAACGTAGGAATCGATCTTTCTAAATTGGGAATTATAGTTTTTGTTTTCTCAAAATCTAGCTCAAATCTCAACTTCATTTATCTAAAACGAGTGTAATGACAGTTAAATTTGCAGAATTTCTACCGTTATCATCGCGGGTTGAATGTCAATATGATACAAATGAAATGACAGGTGATCGATATAGAATTGAAATTCAAGCAACGGATTACCTTGAAGAAATATCATCGAACATCCAACGTTACTCATCATTAACATTGCCTTTGTCATTATTCAATGGTTCACAAATTTCTATTTCAATGATGCTTTGCAAATTCGAAGTAGAAGACTCGTCGATAACGATTCTATCTGTTTGTGAAATGATCAAAAACAAAATCGGATTAACTTCAGAAGTATTCTATCCATCCGATTCAGGATATAATGCCACGATTGTACGATATGGCACATCATCGATTATACCATCGACATGTAGTGTCGAACCTGGAACAGTTGAAGATGTGTCAATTATTGTACGTAGTTGCATTGAATGTTTAGTAAAAATCGATTGAATTGCATATTTAGTTGAAAATTCTCGGTCGATATCGTATTCCATTCGGTATAAAAGGTGGTGGACATTCGTTGAATCCTGGTTTTAGTTCTACAACTGGTGTACAAATAAGCATGGCTCGTTTTCGACAACTTCACTATCATTCAACGAATCAAACCGTTGATCTCGGCGCAGGATTGCTCTGGGGTGATGTTTACTCTGGTCTTCAATCTCATAATATAACCGTTATTGGTGGTCGAGTTTCAACTGTCGGTGTTGCTGGCCTCATACTCGGTGGTGGTTACAGTTGGAAATCAAATCGATACGGTCTTAGTATTGATCATGTACTTGAATATCAAGTAATTGTGAATGGACTCGATCAAATGATAAGATTTAAACGAGAATTTCCTTTTAGCTTGTTGCTCCCAATGGTAGTATTGTTCTTGTGAATAACAATTCGTATCCGGACTTATTTTTCGGTCTCAAAGGAGGATTGAATAATTTCGGTATTGTAACAAATTTTAACATGCGTTCTATACCACAAACACAAGTCTACGGTGGAATGCTTGTTTATACTTCAACACAATTTCCTGCATTAGTATTAGCTCTTGTTAAATTTGCAGCTCAAACCGATCCAAAAGCGCAAATAACAGCCTCACTTGTTATTGCACCCGGACAATTTCTTTTTGTTATAGTTGCGTTTTATGATGCACCACGAGCACCGAAAGGAACATTCGATGATTTCCTAGCTATTTCTCCTTTGGGTACTTTACGACGACAATCCTATCTTTCGATTGTTAAATCTGTACCAGCTGATCAAGTAGCAAATCTGCGGTAGAACTCGATTTATTTAAAACCAGAATAGATAAATATTTGTTGTTGTAGAAGTCGTTATGCAACCTTTTCAACCATCAATATAACTGCTCGATTTCTCAATGGATTAATCGATCGAATGAAATATGTCAATTCAACATTAGGTTCTAAACCCGATGCATATTTCATATTCGACATAACACCATTTACTCGTGATGTATTCAAAAATTCTCAAGATGGTGCTTATCCGCATAGTTCAACATCTAGTCCACTTCTACCATTTTTAATTCAATTTTGTTGGGCATCACCTTCGGACGATGATATTTTCCTTGCAGAACTTCGTTCAACACGTGATGTTCTCTTTCAAATCGTTCTCGATGAAGGTCAAAATGTGGCAGGTTCCAAACAAATACAATATGCAAATTATGCTCTTGATGATACACCCATTTCGAACTTATTCGGCAATAATCTTGCTCGACTGAAAAATATTCGACAGATATGGGATCCAGATAATGTCATGTATCTAACGGGAGGATTTAAACTTTAATAGAAAAATAAAGCAAATAAAGGCGTCATAAGCGATTATTTTTGTTTACCACTATTTACCTTCATAAATTGTATTGAAAAACAGTGTAAAAAACCACGCTCTGTTTGTTGAAAGTAGAGGGATGACGTTATTATTTTCACGTCCGCGGAAGAAACAGAACGAGAAAAAAAATTGGCAAATAAGCAATAGTAAAGTCACATTTTTTGTTTAAATCTGCAGACATTTCGTTCGTATCGGTTAGCAATGGCAAGTATCGTAGATGATTCTGTGTCATCAGCATATAAAACTTATCAAACATTTAACATTATTTGGGCTGACAGTACTGTCAACGCAAATGATCACGCCGAGGTACAACATGAGATTCGAACTCTTCTCAATAATTTAATTAAATTCGATCAGAGCAATCAATGTAAAGACTATATTGAATGTAGCTCGGTCAATACTCGATTTTTCGTTATTCTCAGCGGTCGATTCGCCAGAGAAATAATTGCAGATCTACAAAAACTTCGACAAGTTTCAGCAATGTTTATCTATTGTATGGATCAAAGAGCGAATCTATCATTGGCCCAACAAAATAGCAAAGTATAGCCGAAGAGATTATTTATCAAAGTTTCATGTTGTTTTTTTTTCTGTTTAGGTAAGAGCAGTCGTCACACTAGGTGACGAACTAATTGATGCTCTTAAAAGATATTTACCAGTTCATCTTCAACTCGACGAACCATTTTCATTGAAACCGATTACAAAATC
>ERZ778019.2029-NODE-2029-length-22265-cov-12.800675_pt1 | contig 22265 bp, 26 predicted proteins | sample MGYA00375749_ERZ778019 | MGnify/ENA primary metagenome ERZ778019 (study PRJEB29350, sample SAMN05389821) | bioreactor metagenome | isolation source: Ammonium sulfate bioreactor | place: South Africa: University of Cape Town | collected 2014-03-17 ... | reverse complement strand
TCTTTTAAGTAGAATTTTTAATTCGATGATATTCGTATTACTGTTGTTTATTGATATTTAATCACCAAAATCTAAGACAAGAACGGTTTTAATTTTCGAATAGAAACATATTCAAGCGTAAAATAATAACAAAATTTTATATTAGGTCAGAAAATTCTCATCAATTCAATTGACTATTGAAATGGAGATGAGATGTTAATTGTAGTTTTGTTTTGTATGGATAATCAATAAAAAATTGTACGGAGAAAGTTTAAAAAAACAGGTCATTTTTTTTCAGTGAATATATTATCAATTGATGCTATCTGGGATTCCCTCTAGGCATCGAACCATACGAATTTTTTATTCGTATAAGAATCCATCACGTACATGCTGATAGTATTTAATTACAAAAGAATACGTCTGATTCTTACTAATAGAAATCAAGCTTGTTTTTTATATTTTCTATTCGTCAACGCTCTTTAGGTGTAAGTGCGTTTAGTTTAATGTTAAGTTAAGTCATGCACGAATGCCTTCTTCATGGTTGTAGTTTTTTTTTCTCTTTTCTCCGTTTTTTTTTGCATCACAATCGTAAAAGACGAATAAAAATATTAAATCATCGATAATGTTTTATTATGTCTTTCTTTCTTTCTTTCGTTTTTGCTTTAAGATTGTCATACACCCATCGAATACAAAACCCAGTCGAGTGTATTTATTTTGAATGAATGATAACCAATGTCGACTGCCGAGGAAACAAATGAAATAATACAAGTTTTAAATATTCTTTTACATGAGGAAGAATTGATTATCAAACCATTTCATACCGGTAAAGTCTACTACGCATAATAAGCATGTTTTTATATGACTCATTAAGGAACAAGTGATGGGACAGGTGAAATTGAATCGGGAAAAATCGTTTCGAGAGTCAACAAACCATTATTCGATTATAAAATAGGTAGGATAAGTTCTAAAGAAAATTGTTTGTTTATATTTTGCGTTTTAATTTTGTTTGAAGGCGATAAAACAGTACCATCTGTTTTCAATTCTGTATTTAGTCAACGAATTATTCTCACAAATCCTGAAACAAAACAAGTTGTTCTTGAATTCTATCGAAATTGTTTGCCACTGTTTTGTCGAGCATGTTGTAAACAAGAAGTCTGTTGTTTAGTATCGTCCTCAAATAATCGACGATCAATAGGATCTATACGGCAAGGGTATGTTGAAATAAAACTCTACTTATATATTCTGAGAAGAAGAAAAAGAAAAGCAAAAAGAAAGCAGAAAAGAAGAAAAAGTTTTCATTTCTCTTAAATAGTTATTCGTGATGGATGTTGAAGTTTAGCTAAATTTTTAATATATAAACTTAATAAACGATAAGTCGATTCGGCAACAGTTGAAATATCTTTATCCGCGTAGAATGTAAAACCATTGAGTTCATCTTGACGCATATCAAATGCGTCTGTACTCGGTGGAAGTTCGATAGAAAACGTATGTGGAATTTGAGCAATAGCTTTCGCCCAATCTTCGCTTGTGCCCGTTGCTGGATAGAGAACAGTCGATGATTGACCAATACGAAATGTGTTTTGACTTAGTTGATTCATTTGAACGAGTAAACGTTCAGTACGATGATAATCATACGGACGAATTCGTGTTGAAAACGAAAATGGTAACATCCAAAGATTGCCAAATGCATGCAGAGTGATAAATGCGTGAAAATGACGTCGACGTTTGAGAATAAATGATGTAATTGCGCGAACTTCAGGTTCAGATTCTGGATAGGGTCCACGGTATGTTTCTTCACTAAATTCGAACAATAAAAGAAAAGAAAGAATGTTATTCGGTTTTCTTTCTCTATCGACCTACCAGGGAAATTTCGATGCACCACGATTGTCCCATGCGAATGGAAAATTTCGATTTAAATCCACGCCAGGACAATCTTCATGTGGTCGTCGATTTTTTCTCCACATTCGTTGAATATCTTGTTGTTCATCTTCGTCGTCATCATCGTCGTCGTCATTTCTATTCGAATTCGTTTTTATATCATCATGTGTATAAACATAACCATCGGGATTAACAACAGGCATAAAATAAAAATCATATGAATCGATTAATTTTCGTATATGATTATCACGTGCTAAAGTTCCATTGATAATTCGAGATATTGTATAGAGAATAGTTGCAGTCGAAATCCATTCACGAGCATGAATACCGCCGTCTAACCAAATCGAACGACGAGTTCGTTGGAATGGCATGAGACCTATTTTAGCAACGACTATTGAACGATTTTCATGCGTATAACCGACGGTTTTATAGGCAAAAAAACGAGAAATATTCGGATGTTGTGAAAGTTCCTCGAACCAATGAAGAATTGTTGGATAACGAGGATATTGATCGATTATTTCCGAAAATGAAGGAACAGTAAATAACCATGAAGACGAATTAGATAGAAATAGTGGTTCAGTCACTGTTGTTGTTGTTATTGTTGTCGTCGTTGTAGTAGTAGTAGTTGTTGTTCTTGTTGAATAACTAAATCTTCTGCTGGCTGTAAAACTTCTTGGTACCGTCGGTGGCGGTGGTCTGTAAAAATGTGATGGTATTTTCGGGAATCGATCATAGAACGATTGTGTTGTTGATGCTGTTGTTGTTGTACTACTACTAATCGGACTGGTGACATCCATTGGATCATAAACATTAATAACAATTCCAAATTGCTGTGCACTTTGTTGAGTAGCTGTTGTTGTTGTTCGAGTACGATTTCGTCGTCGAAAATGAAAATATTTCGGTGTTTGAGCTGTTGTTGTTGTTGTTGGAAATAAATGAGAAAAATAAGTTGTTCGAGTTGTGAATAAACCATTACGATATCGATGAGCATTTTGTTTATAATTCAATGGCGGTACAGTTTCAATTGGTGGTGCTGTTGGATGATTTTTATTGACTAAAGGCACGCCAGCATACAAATGCATCGGTAGCATAAATTTATGTCGATGCGATGATGAATTCTGATTCGATACATATTGACTTGTTATCGACGAAATTAAAATGAATATTAATGATAAAAACGAACTTCGATTTGTCATGAGTAATATCTCGTTCGGCGTTTTTCTTTTTTTTTTGTTTGCTTCTTCTGTTCTCAATGAAATAATTTCAATTGATTGAATAGACTCACAATAGGTTATTCTTTGACATTTCAACATTATTGCCATTTTCATTTTCTTTTTTTGATAAGATAAAAATAGATCGATCTAATTAAATGTAATTTGAACACTTTCTAGTCATTAAATATCGATTTTTATTTTATATAGAGTGGCATTTGCAAAAGTATGGTACGATATATACAGTGATCGACGTGAACATCTTGCAAGTGTTGTATTGCGTAAAAGTCATTTGAAAAGTAAAATTCAACATCGTGTACCTGAATTTGAAATTATCGATAACGATGAAACAACGAATATCGGAAGAATGTATCCATTTTCAACTGATTTAGAACGATCAGAATATGGCAAAGCTGTAGCTGTAAAACGTAAATTTAAAGAAAGAATTTGTTTGCTTTGAAAATTTCGTTAATTTTTCAGTTCCACAAACGATGAAAGTCGAAACAAAAGCTGTTCTATTAATGGCAACACTTATACTCGTAAGATAACTGATTAGTAAATAAACATGGTTTCATTCAATTTTTATTTCTAGAAAGAACGACTTGTTTGATCAAAAACAAATTTTTATGTACCTATATGCATGTTTCATTCTTTCGTTTAAGTTAATAATTTCTTTGTGAATCAATATTCATTAAGTAAAAATCAAGACTTCTTTATTTTTATCTACTTCGAAAGTCCTCATCAATGCCAAAGTGTCTGTCGAGGAGTAATAAATTATCTCGATAGATTAATTGTGAAAAATTTGCTACTATGAAATAAACAAACGAAATATTTTTAATCGATCGAGAGAGAAGAAAAACCTCGTCGTTTTCTTCTAACCAAAAGAATTCTATCATTTGAATCGAAAGGAAAATACTGACAAGGATATTTCAAACAAATGTCAATCATACGAAACTTTCTTTTGTTTTTCTTTGTTAAAATGTATATATGTATGATTTGACAAATAAACGAAAAAAAGTCGGTTCTTTTCTACGACATAGATAAATTAGTCTATAGAATTCAAGACTCGTCAACAATAACAGCGATAGTTAAGATGAAGGTCGATTAGTAAATGAGAATAGCAACAAGAAGACGACGACGACAACGAAGAAATATCAGTGTATATCTCGACTTTTTTTCTTTTACCAGCTGTCGATCTCGTATTATCATAGGAAATAAACGATGTATCTCAACAAATAGTAGACATAACGTGTGCAACGAAGGCAAGGAAAAGTGCTTATCATCTGCAAATAATTATTTAAACAATTGATCAGATAAATAAATTTACATTTCTATTTATATAACTCTCTCTATCTCTCTCTTTCGTCGAAGGAAACAAATAGCACTTAGGTCATTGGACAAATGGCTTCATCAACAATTGAAATACTTGGTCAAAAATTATTCGATGGAAAAACAAAAACTATTTACTCAATGATCGATCAACCAGGTCTTATTTGTATTTATCGAAAAGATCATTATCAACCAACACATGGTCGAATGTATAGTATCCCTGGCAGTCGTCGATCAAGTGTCGATAGTATTCTTCGAGGTAATACTCAACAAACAACAAATTCATCGAATTCCTTCATTGAAATACCCGGCAAAGGAACATTAACAACGTCGATAACGACATGTGTCTATGAAATTCTACGTGAAGCATCGATTCCAACGTTTTATGTTGCACCACATCCTCAACCGGATATATTCATAGCAAGAAAATGTACGATGATTCCTATTTTATGGATAGTACGTCGTATAGCTGATGAAACTTATGTTCAACGTAATCCAGGAATCATTCCCGGTCATAGATTTACTCCACCGATTATTGAAATCTATCATAAACGTCATCCACTTGTTTATCGACGTTTAACTGCGAGTAGTCTCGATGAATGTGATGTTTCATCACGTGAAAGTCTAATCGATGATGATGATTCCGATTTTGATGAATGTCTTTCATCGATTTGGTCCTACGAGCAACTTCTCAATGCACATTTCGATATTGAAAATTTAAAAATTACTCAAACAGAAATCGAATATATGTATGAAATTTGTTGTACAGTTTTTGATATTCTCGAACATATTTGGATGGCAAAAAAGAATTGTCAATTAATGGATTTAAAAATTGAATTCGGTATTACAACGACAATCACGAAAGAAATCGTTGTGATGAATACATTCGATATTGATACTTGGCATCTTATACGACCAAATATAAAAACAAATCAAACAACGTCAACGAATGAAACGATACAAGAGAATTTGATTTGGATTAACAATTCACTACGAGATATTCTCGATTTAAATATTAATATTCCATTGACAACAAAGATTACGCCAAGACGTCGAAGTCTTGCTCAACAAAGACAAATATCAACATTCGATGATACTGAAACACAAGAAGACGATAAAAATAAAACGAAATCAATCTATGATACGGATCATATTGATATTCAATTCGATTTATTAGCATTAAATATCTATTCAACAAATACTCTTCCATCAACCACAAGTCGTTGTATCATTATCTGTTCATCAGTACGTGATATCGAACATGCACAAAAAATGAAAATTACATTGAATGAAACGTATAATATTCAATGTGATATACGTTTATGTTCGATTTATAAATCAACACAATCCATACTCAAATTCCTCTCGAATTACTCATATGAACATTGTCGTCCGACAATATTTGTTACACTCGGTAATATCAATAATGGTTTGGCTATGTGTTTATCATCGAATTCACAATATCCAGTCATACATTGTTCATTAGTCAATGCTGAACAGCAAACAAATAATTTCATTGATACGAATTCATATATGACGACAGATATATCAATGTTTACCATTGTTTTGACGCTAACAAGTGCAGTACAAAATGTTGTACAAATTCTAGCAATGAACGATTGGAGATTATGGGTTAAACAACGAGGAAAACGTTTGAAAAATTATATTGATTTACTAATTTATGATCAACAATTGACGAAATCGATGATTACACCACAAAATATGAAAACAAACAATGGAATTCTAACACAAAAATAGAGCGAGAGAGAAGCAGTTCTCTTTCTTTTTTTATTGTTTATATTTGTTTAACTTTTTTTTACCAAAAAGAAATCATATCTTATCATCAGTAAACTGAGGTCTTCATTGTCATCGTGCAAAGTAATCTCTTTCGTTATCAAGAAAATGATAACACACCTTTTCATGTTTAATTAATGAACAAGCATTTTCTTGGATTAAAAACTCGTTACAATTGTTGTTGTTTTTCATTTAGTCAGTCGAAAAATGAATTGGACATTTTCTCTTTTTATTCTTACACTTCTCTCGAATGGTGTTCACATGCATATATGTATGTGGTCACCAAAACAACGTGGTGACGTTGATATATCCGAACCTGGTGCACGACCATGCTATCGTAAAATTGGTCCCTGTGGAATTAACAATTCGACAGCCACATCACCACGTACAACATTAACTGCTGGTAGCAAATATAAAGTTCAATTTCAACAAAATCTAAATCATTATTATACGGGTGAGCCAGGTTCTCTTGATGTATCATTTGCTGTTGGTTTGAATCCAGCTGAGAGTGATTTTCATGTTCTTCATTCATTTTCGGATTATAATTCAATGAATCAAATTACACAAACAAATTTTTCGATCGAAATTGATTTACCCAATCAAGCATGTGACGAATGTGTTCTACGTGTTCGTTATCTATCGAATAATCCCGAAGAAGATGATCATGGCACAGTGTTTCATCAATGTGCAGATATTAAATTAACGCAATCGATTCGAAATCAATTTTCACGAAGTAAATCAATTCAATCCAATAAACAAGTACCAAAACAACGAAAAGACGATCCACATGATTGTTGTGCACCAGAAAGTTACGAAACTGCTTTTCTTCATGTCATTCCCGAAATTGATTTCCGATCGGAAGGTATTATTTTCTATGACAAACAAGCTAACCAAATGCGTGTCATTGTAACCGTCAATGGTGGCCGAGGTAATTCAACATACGATGGTACATTCGATATGTGGATGAATTTCACTTCTGGTTATCAATGGTATTACAATCGTAATACTGGCGCATGTGATTTGTACGGTTTAGACTTTTGGAATGATTGGTGTTTCGGAAATAAATACAATCAAAGTGAAGATTTCGTCGCTGCTGATGTTAAATGTTCGTCAACATTACAACCTGCAAGTCAATGTAATCAATGGAAGAATGGTGAATTTGTATTTGAAACATTTGCAACAAATGAATGTCAACCATCGAGTATTTCACGACCAAACGGTGAACGTACTGATTATTTCCGTGGACGTTCAGGGCCAATTCCATCGCATGTTTTCGTACCTAATCCTGTTTGCCATCGACAAACCAAAGTTAAACATGCATCAAACGGATGGATGAGATTACATCTTTAGGAATTTTGTTTTCTTTTATTTTTGATTAAATAAACATCGAATGAACAAAAAAAGAGAGAGAAAGAAAGAAAGATGACATTGTTTTGTTTTTCTCGTTAATACTAATCAACAGATTTAAACATGTGTCGTACTCATATGAATATGATGATAACCATCTTCATCGTCGTCATCAGGCGTAAGAAGATCATTATTCGATTTTGTTAATAATTTTCTTATGAATTGTTTTGGTTTTTGATTGACTTTTGTAACTTGTTCGAAAACAGGATTTTGAGTTACAGGTACATCCATTTCTGCATCCATTTCCTCATCACTTTCTTGTGCGAGAGCTAAATAAGGATTATTAATTGCTGGTTGAAATTTATAAGCTGTAAATGTAAAAAATATAAATGTTGTTAATTCGAAAAAGATGACTTCAAGCCATTCAAAACGAAATGGAACTGTTAATTTAATTATATAAACAACAATACGAGTTAAATAGATATAAAACACGATCTTTATAAAAAAAAAATTCAAATGAATTAATTAGAAAAAAAAGAAACGAAGTGATATTTCATCGAATATTTACCATGACGTAGAATTGACGGAAGATTTTTAATTTGTCCAAACTGGTTTGAGCTTTACCATCGGTTTTCGCTGATTGTTCAAGATGTCGAATAGACCTAATCGACAATAAAGACAAAATCTTGATCATGAAATTATATTTTTTCGAAAATCTTCATACCAAACAATAGGAATAATAATTGCACCACAACATAAAAGATCAACAATAAAACATATCTGTTTCCATGTGACATAGACAGCATCACTTTCTTCTTTTTCTTCGAGAAATATTTGTGCAACAACAGCTAAGATCTATTCATCGAATAAATTCAATAATCAATGTTGACTTATTTGTTTTGATGAAATCTCTTTACTTGTAAAGGAATTGCTATGATAAATAATTTCCTTTCTCGTTCGGATAGAACATGTTTAATAAATGTAAAACCCGTGCCCACAAGTAAAATTGCAATAATTAGAAGAAGACCTCGTAATCTGAACACATAAATTACTCAAAGATTTCAAAGAAATTCTCTTTACACATGAGTTATGTAGAATAGTATTGCCCATGCTTCTTCATGTCGACCATTAGTAGCAATATAATGATGATTAATCTAAATAAAACTCGATATTTCTACTTTTTGTTTCTGTAATTTTCTTTTACTCCATGAAAAATCAATGAAAATGCTTTGATTAAAACGAGAAATAACATTAGATAGTGAATTTTGTAAACCGGATGTCTACACAAACGAAGAATTAATAGAAGAATTTATCGATGAATATGTAATTTGTTACTTTGATGTCTTCAAAACGAATATCCAATAGAAACCCGAAAGAAAATAAATAACTGCCCATGTAAAATACAGTACTGGCAATGGAATTTCACCGGCTGAGAGATAATTATCGAGATTTTTTTCAACAATTACTGCCTGGGTATAAAATTAAACGTGAGAACTGAAATACAAAAAATTTGTCTTTTCTTACAGAAATATTTATGTTTAATAAACGTTGATTTTCAGTTGTGTTAAAGCAATTATGAAAATAGAGATTGTATAATCCTTCTTCGAGTTTATGTTCAATTGTGAGTTGAAACTAGAAACCAAACGATTGAAAATCAACTACGAGAATCAATTTACTTGAAAATGAAATCGATTAGCAGCATTATTTAATTTTTCCATTGGAATTTCAGTGACTGATGATGTTTGATCTATTAAAACAAGTATTTAAACATAATTTATTTCCCAAAATAAATAAATAAATTGACTTTTTTTGTTCAATAATTCCGAATGAATATTTAATAGTTCGAAATCTAATGTTCGTTTAATTGTAATTCTATTCAAAGAATAACTCGTTAATAATTCTCCAAAAAAAAAATCTTTTATCCTACTTTGGTTTATCGGATTTATAATCCATTACAAAGTAAACATGTGGAATGTCATCTGTATCTTCACTCGGAAAGAGTCCACATGTTTGTCTTGTATGAGTTTGCTTCAAAATACAACAATGAAAATCATTCGATTTCAATAGATCAATTTTTATTTACAAGATAATCTGCAATGCCACTATTCTTAGCCTTGTCAATACTAAATCCGAACTGAAAGAAAAACGAAAATATTTTATGAACATAAAATCGAAACAATTCAAACCATTGTATCTTTTCCGACGGCGATTTTTTCATAGGTAAAATCTGTCACATTAATATTCATTGTCCCGCCACGTAGAAAGCCAAACGTACTCAAAAGAATTTGTTGACGATTATCATCCTAAACGAAAAGTTCATCTGCATTCAACTGTAAACAAATAATCTTGCTATGTCTTACAATTATATTTAGATTATGTATTCGAGCATGAATTAATGAAAAAGACAAGATCAACAGTAGATAGTACATGATTTAATTTGAATTCGAATGAGATCAATACAAGTATCTTTCTTTTCTTAATTTCTATGATGATGAGTGAAAAAGAAACGAGTGATTCATTCGAAGAGCCAATTGTAAAATCAACTAGCTGACATCTATCTTCTTTCGAACCATTCATGTTTCTTATCTTTTCCTTTGAGATTACATAGTGTTAGTTAGTTACCTACTTTTTTTTTGTTAAACATTTCTAGTCGAGAATTTTTTTCATGGGAATTATTAAAGATTTTTCCGGACTTTCAGAAAGTGATTTTATTCAAGTAAAATAATTACAAATCTTTATTGAATATTTAAACTTGTGATTTAGTCACTTCGATTAATTCTTGATGAATCTTTGAATCGTTTATCAACAACGAAAGATTCGGTTTCGCTCGATCCACAATTTCGTCTTCAATTAGAACAATTAATTCGAAGTACAAATCCATCATCGAAAAAAGTACATTGATTCATTCGTTTTGGTCGTTCATTTCACTCTGTTCGATTTAGGTTAATTTCTACAATTTACCTGAAAATCTACAAAAAATCTATTCAAATTTCATTACCGATTATCGTCGTGATATCGAACGATACCATATTCAACACGCAAGTCAGCATTTCGATGAATATCGTTTGAAAAACTACGATTGGAACATTCGAGTAAAAATTTAAAATTACTTTTCAATCTTTTTTTTTTGTTAAATTACTTCTCTTATTTTGTTTGTTTTCAGATGGTGCTTCATGATGAACATTTATTTAAATGTCGTGTACCACTTGTTAACCTTCAATTAGAATTAACAAACGAACAGAGTTCAAAGCAAGTTTTACTCGAACTTAATGAAGAAGAATTAAATCAATTAATCGATCAAATGACACAAATCGAACAAGTAGTTAAACGCTTTTATTTTTCGAAATAAAACAACAAAAATTCTTTTTTTTTTTCGAGATTATGAACAATTCGAACAGTCTTGCATCGCAATAACTTAGTTTAAAAACACAATCCATTTTTTTTTCTTAATCAATTTTTTTATCATGTTGTTTAATATCATCTGTAGTTATGGATGGATGTACTTCTTCATCGAAACTTTTGTCACTAAATGTATGTGCTAATGTCGAAAGACGATGATTGTGTGTTGTTTCTTCTGGATATGTTTTTAATTCCGTTTGAAGAATAAAACTTCCATCTTGATTATCACGTTCTAAAATACAATAGGCACAATTATCGAAATTTTCTAGCGTATGAAATTTTTCGACTGTCCATCGATAAAAACGCATTAGGAACAAACGCATAAATAATCCATGACTGACAATTAAAACATTATTATCAGGCAGTAAGCAATGATCCATTTCTCGATATAAACTATCCATAAATGAACTGACACGATCGTAGACATCGGCACCCGATTCACCATCTTTAAATCGATAGAAAAATCGGCCGATTTTCTTTCGTTCAGCAACGACAGTTTCACGTGTTGTTAGATCTTGAAAATTGCCCCATTCTTGTTCTCGTATTCGTGGATCTTCACGAACTCGAAGGATTTTTTCAGATGAAAACGATCGACAGATTAGTTCGCATGTTTCTTTTGAACGACGAAATGGACTCACAAAACAAACCAATGTTTCATTGCCAATTATTTTATTTAATTCTTCGCCACATTTCAATGCTTGTTTGCGACCTTCAGTTGTTAAACCAATGGCATGATCAGGAGTTGAACAATAGATTGATGTATCTTCATTTCCTTGACTTTGACCATGTCGAATGAGAATGATACGTTTAGGACGTTGTAAAGCACGATAATGTTTCGAACGACCGATGATAATTGAACAAAATTTATCGAATAAATACGAATGATAAAAAAACCAAAGCGCAATAAAGAAAAATATAAAACTTAGCAGTGTGCAAAGCATCTTATTATGTATGACTTTGAATAAAATTACGTTATCTCTACAAAATACGAGATGTTTTTATTCTTGTTAACATTAATCATAGAATAAATAAAACAAGGGTTTTTTTATCGTGAATTTTGTCTTGTCTTTGGAAATTTCCAGATAGTTTGCAATGTCATGGATTTTATAACCAAAGGAAAAAATATTTTGCAATCATTCTGTGTAAATAAACATTGCTTGAAAGCCGTATCACTACCGCAACCGAAATCATTTTATAGTTGGTTGGTTGCTATTACCAATCGAACACTTTCTTTTGTCAGTATAGTCTAGTAGAAAATTGTAGAAGAATTCATATGATAGGTTATCTCGTTGAAAGATATATTGTCTGTATGCAATGAATATTGATCAAGAGAAACCATTTAAATATGCGTAATTAGCATTTGTATGAATATAAATTCAAAAAATTTGATACTCGTATCACCTGGTGATTTATTAATTGATCGAATTTCTTCTTACATAATCTTTTATATTAACAAAACTTAGTTTGACAAGCAGAAATTCAATTTTTGTTCGACATCATGCATCAATAAATCTATGTTCGTTGATTCAATCAAATAATTACAGGAAACCGTAGAGATTCTTGCAAATAAGTAACTTCATGCATTATCTTATTGATCGAGAATTTTTTTTCGTTCTCCCGGCAAGTCATGATTGAATTTCATCTTTTCTGTTCATCAAAACATATGTGTTTAATTCTCATTCGGCCGTTTTTCTTTAGCTTTTATTATATTCAGACTTCGTACGATAACCTTGAAGAACTTTCCTGTCATGTCTTCATTAAAAAGATTAAATCTATTCCCATGTTAATCAAATATTCTAAGTAAAGATCAAGACAAAAAAAAATACAAATTATCTAATCTTAATAGAATTGAATTGCTTAAAATAAAACTATGAAAACTAATGTGTTTTTTATATTCGAAGAAAGAGACATTCTTTCTCTAAGTGTTGCCATTTAAAATGTGAACATCAGCGTCATGCAAAGAAGAGTATAAGTGTCCATCATTTTTCTCTTGTACGCGAGCAAGATAAGACGACATCAAGCTAAATGCAAGCAAGTAACCAAAGAGAGAACGAGAGAGAGAGTCAGTCAATTCTTTTCTCTTCTTTACTATCCTGTATATGAATATATACAAGCTGATCGACAGTCGTAATAACAACGACGATGGCGACGACAATGTTCAGCGTTAACATTTTCCAGCAGTAGAGCAAAAAGAAATAAAAAAGAGAAAAAGAAAAGGAAAGAAAGAAGAGAACAGCTAAAAGAGGAAAAAAGTATACTGCAGAAGGAGAAAAAAATGAAGAAGATGATGATTACGAAACAGACGGCAAGAAGAAAATGTGCTCAATGCGCACAAGAGAGTTGAGAATGTGGTTAGATGCATGCTGTTACTTTTCTTCTTCTTCTTCTTCTTCTTCTTCTTCTCAAAGTGAAAATGAGCAAATAATCACATTGACAAAAGCTTTACAGATTTTTTTTCATCGATTATTGAACTACTTCGATGAGTTAGTTCCAAGGTTACTTTTTCCATACATCGATTGTTTATATCATTTTGCTTTTTTTTGCCCTAATAACTTCATGCAAAAAGTCATTATATTTGCTTGTTTATTCTCTAGATTTTATTCGAACATTATTTGTAATTAATGTTAATTACATTATTAAAATATGTTCAAGATATTTGTCATACATATTCTATTTTCTATTGTACAAATTCGTAGTGATGAATGTGAATTTTTAACTAAATGTCGATGTACAAATTTTCCTCTATTTGCATTAATCGATACGAGTTATCTATCAAAACCACGTTCAACATCGAATCAAGATCTATTCTGTACATATTCAAGTGAATTTAGTAATCAAACACAAATAACAACATTTGATCAATTCAAATATTTCTACTATCGTTTTCGTACATTAACATTTTCGAATTATCCGCTTTTACCAACAAAAGCTTTTCGTTATGTTTATTTCGAAAGTCAAGCTGTGAAACAAACAGAAAAAATCAACAATCGAAATGTTCTGGTTTTTGTTAATATTCATCAAACACAATCAGGCATTTTCGAAGATATCAATCTATCCGATGCACATGATCAACTCATGATTGCATTTCTTAATTCTCCATCATTGATCTATGCTAATGAAGGTCTTTCGAAATTAAATTGTTATGAATTAAAATTCTATCATACAAATCCTCAAATATCCATTGATTTCTTTTCTCAAACACAATCGATTCATCATTTAATTATTGATAATCCGACTTTTACCGGTTTTCTACCATCAAAATCTCAGCCATTTACATTTCGATTAACTAAACTGTCAATAAAAGACATCAGTGTTTCGTATCTACGTGGCAAACATTTTCCAATTGTATTTCAAACATTAAAAGAACTTATCTTAGAAAATCGTGCAGTTAAAAATGGTTTTCGTTCGTTTAATCATCGTGAATTAGCACAATGCTTTCCTGAATTACGTCAACTAACAATTTATTCACGTTCAATACAACATTTAACTAAACGTATGTTTGAATCGTTTGTTCAATTGGAATATTTGATTTTAAATGGAATAACAACGATCGAGAATGAAGCATTTTATAATTTATATCATTTAAAAGAACTTAAACTCGGCGAACATATTCATCGTATTGATCCGTATGCATTTCTCAATATGAATACCAATCTTTTATTATTAAACGATAGTCTTCAATTTGAATTGGACGATCAAAAACACTTCTGTGCATTTGCACAATTTTCACCAGGTATTAATCTAAAAACATTCGTGAAATTTCCTCGAACACTTTCAGCATGTTCATGTACATTACGATATTTATATCGACATATTGATAAATCTTATTTATCAATGACACCGAATTGTTATTTAAATACAAGTCTGTATATTCTCGCTCAAGAAGAACGTTTATGTTATTTTGAAGAACGTTTACTTCAATGTCATGTTCTTCCCAATGAAGGTATTACGATCTATGGACAACATTATAATGTTTCATATTTTTATGAGAAACAATTAGCAAATCAACGAAATTATTGGAAATTAATTTATCACTATCGGTATTATTTTCTTCTATTGATACCTATTTGTTGTTTGAGTTGTTGTTTAATGAATTTAATTAAACGAAAATTTCAAACGAGTACATATCGACATTTAAATCATTTATTAAAACGTCCGAGAGCAAATGAAAGTGAACAAGTTACCAATGATATAATCTATCATCGAACGAACGGTCATGATGATTTACAATGTTCGATAGTACCGGCTTCAACGAAAGTTTAAAAGAAAGAACAATCAAAGTCAGATGAAAGCATTATGTTTATTCCATAAGCCAAAATAAGAAAAAGAACGGATAGAGAAGAAATTGAACTAATTATGAATTATTATTTTTTATTTGTTTGCGCTTGTTTGTTGCTTTTCTTTTTTTTTCTATTCTGATTAATATTATTATTATTATTATTATGATTTGAATAATAAAAATAACTGTTCATCTATGAACTTTTGCCTGAATCAAATCGACGTGCTAGTTGACTGACAGCCGTTGTATTACGTGGAGTATTATTGGCCGGTGTGATATTGTTACTTTGCTTCACAGTTGCAGCAGTTTTTGCACGATTTGTTGGAGAACGATATCGAGGATTGAATGGTTGAAATGTCGAAGCAGTTATACGAGTTGGTGTACCAGTAAAATATGGAGACGTCGATGGCGGTGGCAAAGATCTTCAATATAGAAAAACAATAGACTGTTCTTGCATTAATAATTGAAAGAAAAATTGATTACAAAGGTTCACCACAGCATAATGAATTACTATCGACATTTCCATATCGTGACATACTTTGCATCATCATATTCCCTTCTGAATAATAAATAAGAAGAAAAAGAAGACATTGTGAAAAATGATGTGTACCTTTGCTAGCTTTAAATGCATCCATAAGATACTCTAAATGTCTCATTTTCGATCGAAGTAATGCTAATTCTTCTGCTTGTTCAGTTAGAACTTGATTTTGACTATCGAGTGTATTCATACATTGTTCTAACATCTATTTGAGTTTCAAAAGAAAAGAAATCAATTGATATTCATTGCATGTAACGAGGGTCTTACAAATTGATATTCTAAAACTTGTTCTTGAACATCCATCTGACCTTGAAGAATGTTTACACCCACTTGTTGCATATTGGCTGTCTAAAAAACGAGCAAATCAACAATGAGAAAATACGTTTCTTCAGTCGACAAAATTTTACAGCATTTCGTCGAAGTGCATTTTCATCTTCTAATTGATCTAATCGTCGTTTATAAATTTCATTTTGAGCCTTTTGATTGGCATTTGCTGCTGCTTGAGCTGCTGCAATAGCTGCCTAATAAATATGAACAAATAATCATGCTTATTCTTTGTCTTGTCGTAAGGAAAAAGAAAACGTATGAACACACATACATTATTTGCTGCTAATGGATTTTGTGTTGGATAATTATTTGAAAATGACGTATTTGTTGTATTTAATTGTGGAAGTTGAGGAAATGGAGTTGTTGGCAAGTTTGGAATAGGTGGAGCTGAATAATTGGGATTATATGGTGGTAAACTGGCATTATTTACAACTGGTAGAGTTGTTGGAGAGTAGCCAATATTTGGTATTGGTCCTGTTGTTGTTGAGCCGCCGCCTCGAGGCCAAATACCAGCAGCTGCTGATGGTGCGCCTGGACCAGACATAATTCCTTATCGATTTATTTTATCGATGATTTCCTCGAGGAAAAAAAATCGAGTACTAAAAAAACAACTTTCGTTTTATCGAGTTGTCTGTTCGTTTCTTTTTCTTTCTTTCTTTTTTCTTCTTCAACGAATAATAATAACCTTCGAAGAAAGAGTAAAAAACGAAATGTGTTCATTCAGGTGTGTCGATGTTAACGAAATATACGTATATGGATATCAAACAGTTGCAATATTCAGAGAAAAATGACTCATAAAACAGAGCGTGACTGCTGCACATTTACTTGTATGATCATTTTTCGAATACAGCGCATTTGATAGACGACGTAATGGCCGATGAATTCGATCCATTAAAAGAAAAAAATAACGCAACAACAGAAGAGTTATACGGTAAAAATGTTAAAGAAAAATAAAGTGAACAATCGAATTTTATTGTTTTGATTGAATAGCAATCATAACGAGGACACATGCTTCGAATGATGATGATCTTCTTCGCGAACCATTCGAAGACATTCTTAAATTAGCGAATAAACCCGAAGAATCACCAACTGAACCGGTTTATGAACAACTTGATTTTACAGCAACGGCTTATAAAACTCCGGTACGTTCAAGTGATTCACTTCGTACAAATGGACAACCAACACCTGTCATTCGATCGCAATCGGCAAGCGAATCAGCTACATCGGATCAACAATATTGGGATCGAACTGAACAGTATCGTAGTAAATCTATTTATTTTTCTCATGAGAATTTCGTTGCTAATTCGATTGATTGTTCATTCATTCCTAGATCAAAATTACGAACCAGGACCACCACCAGCCTATTATCCTGAAGAATATTACGAGGAAGAAACTGTTTCAAGACGAAGAGGATTATCTGTAAATAAATATTCAAAAGATCTTTTTTTTCCATAATTACTTTTTCGTTTATTAGGCAGCAATCGATCGTCTTGTCCAACGTTTTCCTCTGCTAAGCGTATTTTACAAACAACCATCATCATCAAATGCTGAACAACAATCCGAATATTATCAAGAAGAAGGAAGACAACAACAACAAGCAGAACAAGAAGAAGAAGTCGATGATGTTCCACAATTAATCGACGCTAATCTTGCATCACGTGAATTAACTCTAAATGAACTAGCTCTCAATGAACGTTATTCAAATAAATCTCGTACACAGTTGATTTCTCTTCAAAATAAAAACGAAACTCAACCGATTGATCTCTGTTTACATCATGACAGTTCTACTATTTATGTATGTGATGTTGGACGAAATGTTTTCGAAGTCTTTGATATGAATGGTAAACTTCAACATGTTATCGATGATCAAACAACAAAAAAATTTCAACCAACATCCATTGCTGTTGCATACGATGGCACGATTATCGCAGCAAGTCATTTCAATCATCGTTTACAAATGTATTCGCCTGATATTGAAGAAAACTATCATTATAAACAATATAAATTAGGCACACCTGGACATAATATACATGAATTTTATTATCCAGCTGGTATAGCAATCGATTATCATGAGGGTTATTTGTATGTTTGTGATCGAGGCAATTTTCGTATTAAAGTTTTGAGACCTGAAGGTGTTTGTGAACGTGTTATTGATTTAGTTTCCTACGATGAAAAACAAAGTCCTATAGCACCAATTCAAATAGCTCATCAAAAACTGGCTGATCAATTGGTTTGTTTAGTTGATAAAGGTGAAGCAATCTGCTTTGTTACAAAGAATTCCGATGGGTAAGATTAAAAATTCATTATTGAAATCGTTTTTTTTTTATTATTGTTTTTGTCTGTAGACCAACCTATGCTGATCCATTGTACATTCTCGATACTGACGGACTCGGGTTACACGGTGCTTCGGGTATTGCTGTTGATGGTGATGATCGAATTTTCATAGCCGATACAGGTCATCATCGGATTGTTATTTGTACATCCGATGGAAGTTATATAACACATTTTGGAATGGAAGGTTCCGGTCCAGGTGAACTAAAACGTCCATGTGGTTTAGATGTAACAAATGATGGTACGCTTATTGTTGCTGACAGTGGAAATAAACGTATACAGCTATTTGGTTCAGTTCGTGAACTGATCGATGAAAATAATAGATCGGATGACAAAACAAATACTGTCGTTTAAAAAACCTACATGTTTCTTTTTTCTGGCTTTGAATAAAACATTTTATTTATTCTTCTTTTTTTAAGCAAAAAAAAGCCAATTAGGTTGTCAAATAGTTAGGTAATTTGACATAATGAATACTCTGATCTTTGTCATTACACATGGCATCTTGATCTTTTTTACTCTTATCCGAAACTAAAATCAATTGATTTTTGCCTCGCCATGTTACACCTTCGATATTACAATAATTGATTGAACAATCAACTGATCGTGGTAGATGATAACTTAAGTCGTTGTCTAATGATTGAATTTGAAAATATGGATAATAATCAAGTTCTTCAATGAGACCTATCCATAGTTGACTATTTTCTTGGCTGGTTATAGCTACATATGTTGGAAATGATAAGAAACCTCCTCCACGATAGATTGACATGGCGGAATAATCGATAAATTCAACAGTTGATGGCAATTTCATTGTATCGACAATTTCCCAGCTACATGATGCTAAAGAAAAAAATTTTAATTTACAAAAAAAAGTCAATTAAACAAACTTTTTGATGTTGCTTCTTGTTTTTCTAAAATGACGATACGTCCATGACCGATATCGATATCACTTTTCTTATTAGGTATTGAACTCGCACATTTATTTGCTTCACATAAACCGAATAGATACGTTTTTCCTGTTGTTTGACTATGAACAAATTCTAAACCTTCGAAACCTTTACTATCCGATTGAAATATCATATTAACTCGGCATGATTCGACAATTTCAATTTTTGGATTGAAACTATTTTTCCCCAAACGAATTTCGAATATATTTGGTTGATATTTTTTCTTCTCATTTAACATTGGTATCGCTTCTTGAACAATAAAATATGTATCATCAAATGAATTATACGCAATGCCTTCAAATTGTGAATCAAGATCGTCTACTGTTCGATCAGGCCATTCTAATAATTGATCAGTACAATTTGTTTTCAACATATCCGAATGAATACAAAAGGCACCAATTGAATATGTATTATCGAAAACAACGTACATCATTTCACCATCCGAACGAAGAATCACATCGGATGCTTCGAAATTTGTTGGTATTATCGGATTTTCATTAAATCTTAATATTCAATTCAATAAAAAAAAAATTTATTCAACAAAAAATAGCATTTACTTCGTATAATCAATAAACGGATCAGCTACTGTTCGTTCTTTTAACAATTTCAATGTTATATCTCTATAATCTTCATCAGTACAAATATTTTCAGCAGCATAGCTCTTCGCCAAAAATAATAGATGACAACCAACAACCACGATCAAAACATTCAATCCACGATATTCAATCATGTTGATACTCTGTTCGATGATTAATTTGCTCATAACTGAATACACATTCCTGATGGGTTTATATACGTACGCGCATATTAATTATCTGCGTGATTGAAATAGAAAATAAAATAACAGGTGCATAGTTTCGTTTGTCTAACGGATCAGCGAACTATTTTTTCACATTACACGCACCTAAATGTTCTAAGTTCGGTACGTTCTCATTTTCGAAATTCCGTATTTACTACCCACATTTATTTTATTTCGGTAAATATATTATTAAATAAGCTGGCTATAAGTGTTATAAATTAGAGAAAAACAAAATTACATTATCAGAGATTCAATTAACGAGAATTAATTTCGACGTAAAGCATCTAGACGAGCTTCTAAATCGGCGTCAGCAGTTGAAAGTGGTTGAGCTTGTTGGCCTTGACCGGGATTAGCAACGCGACCGGCTACAGCACCATTTTGTACAGAAGGAATTTGATTTGCCATATTGATATTCAATTCATTGAGCACTTGATCAACAAGTTCTTCACTAGAACAAATAATATCATTTGAAATTGCTCAGCAAAATGAATAAAATTCTTACGTTGCTTCTTCATCATCATCTCCTTCGAAAGCTGCATCCATGACGTCATTCATCATTTCTTGTTTGATATTATTTGCAGTCATATTTTGTTCGAACATTTGCATTGTTTTTTGAAAATCTTGTAATGGCATCTAAATCAAACAACGTTGATCAAAGTTTTTTCTCGTTTTTTTTTTCGTCAGCAAACCATTCGATTTAATCTTGTTAATGTTTTCGTTGTTTTCATCATGACACTAGCCATTGTCATTTGAGCATTCATCGATGATGCTTCAGATTCAAGTGTTGATAATGTGGCATCCATAGTACCTAGTTTATTGATTTGATTACGTTGATTGACGATATTTTTTGCATAGATTCGTAAGGCTTTCTAAAATCGGATGATTTGTTTTTGGGTTAGTTTCAAGTAGAAATGGCTGATGAAATACCTGTTCGCCTTTGGTAGCCAATCGACGGATTTCATTTTCATTTCGTGTTTTTTCATTGACTAAACGATTTTTTTCTCGTTCAAGCTCACGTCTTGCACGTCGAATGGCACGTTTATTTTCTTGCATGATTTCTTTTGGAGTTTTCGTATGAAAAAATTCTCGAATTCTTTCCATAATACTGATTTATTTATTATATTAATAAACAAAAAACTTCAGATAAAAACAAATGTCTACTCAATAAGACTCAAAGGACGGAACTGTTTTTCTCGTCTCTCTTCCTCTCTTGTTGTCAATCAATCAACTGTACATTATGAGTCATGTCAAATTAGAACATATGTACCAATGATCAAAAACAGAAATTTTCGTCGCAGAGATGGCGCTGAATAATGGACGAAGTTTTCGTTTTCTTGTTTGTTTGTTTTTTTAGAATCGATAATGGATTTCAATAGAATAAAGTGCGAAGCAACAAAGAAATTTGAACCACTTAAGTCAATTGCATGAGATATTTTTAGTAGGACAATTCGCACTGAATACGTACTTTCTTGAAAAGTCATTCTATTCATTCTCGACTTTCAATGCAGGTATATATAAGCAAACAAAAAACGAAATATTTCTCATAATTTCTTTGTCGTCTATTTCATTATAATGCCAAGTAGCAGCGAAGCTTTTACAGGCAAATATCATCCAAAACGTACACCTCCTCGACAAGTAAAATGAAACTATTTGTTTCTACAATTAATATTGAATATCTTATAGAATGATAATCGCCAATCGCCGGAATCAGTCTACGCTAATGTAAAAGAATTAAGCGATGTATCGAACGTTGATAATACCAAAAAGATTTGGATTATTCTTACTGTATCAACGGTAGCAGCTTTATTCATTTGTGGAGGATTGGCAGCAGCTTTTGTAGTAACCCGAACTCAATCGTTCCCATCGAATAATGACAGTAAAGTTAATGTTTTGAACCAGTATTTTAATATTATTATTTGTTTTTTGAATCTCGTCACAGCTTCATCGACTGCTAGTATAACTAACAGTGGATCTACTACGACAATTGCATCGGGCACAAATGCTGGAAGTTCGACAATCAGTATTACTGTTAATTCAGCATCAACTGCTGGTACAACAACAGTGAGTATTCTCTAGCATTGCTCGTTGTTTGCAAAAGAAAAACAAAAAA
>ERZ778019.2023-NODE-2023-length-22282-cov-11.951590_pt1 | contig 22282 bp, 20 predicted proteins | sample MGYA00375749_ERZ778019 | MGnify/ENA primary metagenome ERZ778019 (study PRJEB29350, sample SAMN05389821) | bioreactor metagenome | isolation source: Ammonium sulfate bioreactor | place: South Africa: University of Cape Town | collected 2014-03-17 ... | reverse complement strand
GGCGCACGGCCTGGTGCACCTCGCGGCTGTCGCGAAAGCGCACCTCGATCTTGGTCGGGTGCACGTTCACGTCCACGCGCTCGGGGGCGATTTCCAGGTAGAGCACGTACACCGGCTGGCGCTGGCCGTGCAGCACGTCCTCGTAGGCGGCGCGCGCGGCATGCTGCAGCACCTTGTCGCGCACGTAGCGGCCGTTCACGTAGGCGTACTGCTGGTCGGCGCGCGAGCGTGAGGCCGTGGGCAACCCCGCGCGGCCGGTGATGACGAGCGGCCCCGCCCGATGGCGCACGGGCAGGGAAAGCGTGACGAACTCCTCGCCCAGTACATCGGCCATGCGCCGCGCCAGCGCGTCGGTGGAAGGCGCATCGCCCGGCGCGAACGTGGCGCGCCATTGCTGAATCAGTTTGCCCTCGTGCCAGACGGAAAAGCTCACGTCGGGCCGCGCCAGCGCGTGACGGCGCACCGCCTCAAGACAATGCGCGAGCTCGGTGGCGTCGCTCTTGAGGAACTTGCGCCGCGCGGGTGTGGAGAAGAACAGTTCCTTGACCTCGACGGTGCTGCCCGTGCCGCGTGCCGCCGGGCGCAGTTCGCCGCTGCGGGCATCGAGCAGGAAGGCGCTGGCCTGATCGGCGGTGCGCGAGAGCAGCGAGAGTTCCGAGACCGAGGCGATGGCGGCGAGCGCCTCGCCGCGAAAGCCCATGGTCGCGACCGACTCCAGATCGCCCAGGCTGGCGATCTTGCTCGTGGCGTGGCGCCTGAGCGCCAGCGGCAATTCGCTTCGCGCGATGCCGCAGCCGTCATCCTCCACGGCGATCAGGCGCACGCCACCGGCGATCAGGCGCACGGTGATCTGCGTCGCGCCCGCATCCAGCGCGTTGTCCACGAGTTCGCGCACGACCGAGGCCGGGCGCTCCACCACTTCGCCGGCCGCGATCTGGCTGATCAGCTCATCGGGCAGTTCGTGGATGGGGCGGCGGGCAGGGGTGGGCATCGGGTCGTTCACCGCAGCCATTTTAGGAGCCACCGATAATCCGGCGCGTTGCCCATCCGTGCGAGTGCTTCGTGGAAATTGCTGCCTTGTTGATCGACTTCATCCTGCATGTGGACAGGTATCTGGAAGCGTTCGTCGCCAGTTACGGCGCCTGGGTCTACGCCCTGCTGTTCCTGATCGTGTTCGTGGAAACCGGCGTCGTCGTGATGCCGTTCCTGCCGGGCGATTCGCTGCTCTTCATCGCCGGTGCGCTCAGCGGCGCGGGCCTGCTGGAGTTCGCGCCCGCGTCCGCGGTGCTGCTGGCGGCGGCGGTGCTGGGCGATCAATGCAATTTCCAGATCGGCCATCACTTCGGGCCGCGCGTGTTCCAGTGGGAAAACTCGCGCTGGTTCAACCGCAAGGCCTTCGACCAGGCGCATGCGTTCTACGAGCGCTACGGCGGCATCACCATCGTGCTCGCGCGCTTCATGCCCTTCATCCGCACCTTCGCGCCTTTCGTCGGGGGCGTGGCCAGGATGAACCGCGCGCGCTTCACCGCCTACAACGTCGGCGGCGCGCTGCTCTGGGTGATGGGCATCGTCACGGCGGGGCATTTCTTCGGCAATCTGCCGTGGGTCAGGGAAAACCTGGAGAAGATCATCTGGGCGCTGATCCTCGTGCCCGGCCTGCTGGCCATCTATGGCGCCTGGCGCGGCAGCCGCAAGGCGCGCGCGGCGTGATCGGTTCATTACAAAGCGAGGGGATGGAGTATGTCGTGGGTCCTGATGCTGGCCGTGGCCGTTCTGGTTGTTGTTGTGCTTGCGGCGGTAGCCTTAAAAATAGCGGGCGGCGGTGGGCGCATCGGTTACCCGTATGTTCAAGTCAAGGCGTTATTCACCCCTGCTGAGCGCTCGTTCCTGGGTGTCCTTGATACGGCAGTCGGACCGCAGCGGCGTGTGTTTGGAAAGGTGCGGATAGCCGATATCGCAGGGATCAAGCATGGCTTGGGTAAGTCGGCCCGTCAGGCGGCGCTCAATCGCGTAATCGCCAAGCATTTTGATTTCGTGGTTTGTCGCGCATCCGACCTCGCAGTGCTGTGCGTTGTCGAACTCAACGATAAATCTCATGCGAGTAAGTCTGCTCAAGCGCGCGACGAAGTGAAGCGCCGGGTGTGCGAGGCCATTCATATCCCGCTGATCGAGATTGCCGCCAAGCGCGCTTACGCCGTTGAAGAATTGCGAATGCAGCTCGCTGCGGCGATGCCTGGGGATTTCGCGGGTACGCCCGTGGCTCCTTTGCCGCAGGGGCAAAGCAGTGGCCAGACGGTTTGAAGTTCCGGCTTTCCAATATTCGGGGCTCGTACGAACAGGTCACTTGGAATTGTGGCTCTTCAGGCCGTCACCACGCGTTCGACCACGCGGTCGTCCCCGAGCACGATCAGCGCGAAGAGCAGCTCTTCGAGGTTTTCCGCACGTCCGGCCTTGCGCGAGAGCAGGGGGATGGCATCCGGGTTGAGCACCACGAAATCCGCTTCGCTGCCCGTGGCGAGTGTGCCGACCACGCCTTCGAGACCGAGCGCGCGCGCCGCGCCGCCGGTGTGCAGCCACCACAGGTGCGAGGGCGCGAGCGACAGCCCCGGCTTGCTCTGTCCTTCGCGGCCGACGAAGTAGGCCGCCAGCATGGTGCGAAAGGGCGAGAAGCTCGTGCCCCCGCCCACGTCGCTCGCCAGGCCATGAAGCATGCCCGCGGCTTCCGCGTCGCGAAAATTGAAGAAGCCGCTGCCCAGGAACAGGTTGCTCGTCGGGCTCACGGCGGCAGCCGCGCCGCTGGCGTGCATCAGCGCGCGGTCGGTGTCGTCCAGATGAATGCAATGCGCGTAGACGGCACGCCCGCGCAGCAGGCCGAAGTCTTCATAGACCGCGAGGTAGGAGCGCGTCCGCGGATAGAGCTCGGCCACCCAGCGCACCTCGTCGCGGTTTTCGGCCACGTGCGAGTGAATCCAGGTCTGTGGATGGCGCGCGGCCAGCTCGCCTGCGCCGCGCAGTTGCGCCTCGCTGCTCGTGGGGGCGAAGCGCGGCGTGATGGCGTAGCCCAGGCGGCCCCGGCCGTGCCAGCGCTGGATCAGGGTTTCGCTGTCGATCAGGCTTTGCTCGGTTTCGTCGCGCAGGCCGTCGGGCGAGTTGCGGTCCTGCAGCACCTTGCCGCTCATCATGCGCAGGCCGCGCTTTTGCGCCTCGTGAAAGAAGGCATCGACCGATGCGGGGTGTGCCGTGGCGAAGGTGAGCGCGGTCGTCACACCGTTGCGCAGCAGCTCGGTAAAGAAGACGTGGGCCACTTCGGCGGCATGGCCGGGATCGGCAAAACGTGTCTCGGCCGGGAAGGTGTAGTTCGTGAGCCAGGGCAGGAGTCCGTCGGCCGGTGAGCCGATGATGTCCGTCTGCGGGTAGTGCACGTGCATGTCGATGAAGCCGGGTGCGATCAGGCGATCCATCCAGTGCGTCACGGGCAGGTCCCGATGGCGCGCCGCCACCGCGCGATACGGCCCGGCATCGACGATGCGCTGCACGCCGTCGCTGCCCCGCTCAGTCACGAGCAGGCCGTCGCTGTCGTACAGGGCCTGGCCCTGTGCATCAAAGCGCAGCAGCTGCGCGCGGTAGCCGTTCATGGCAGGAGACCTTGGATGAATTGGACGTGGCCGAAAGGGTGGCCAGGCCTTGGCCGATCAAGGCGCAAGGCGCAGCCGTGGTAGGTCCCACGGCGAGCATTTGCAACGCCGATCGGGCGAGGCCTGGCAACCAGGGCGGGTATGGCCGATTCGTTCATGGTCTCCTTATTCTCCGATGTAGAAGAACTTGAACAGGAACACCATGGCGATCAGCCAGACCATCCAGTGGCTCTCCCGGATGCGTCCGGTCAGCAGCTTGATGACGGCGTAGGTGATGAAGCCGAAGGCCAGGCCGTTGGCGATCGAGTAGGTGAAGGGCATCATCAGCGCGGTGACCGCGGCCGGGATGACCTCGGTGGTGTCGCTCCAGTCGAGCTCGGTCAGGTCGCGCATCATCAGGCAGCCCACGAAGAGCAGTGCGGGCGCGGTGGCGTACGCGGGCACGGCGCCGGCCAGCGGCGCGATGAACAGGGCGGCGAGAAACAGCACCGAGACCGTGAGGGCCGTCAGGCCCGTGCGGCCCCCGGCCTGAACGCCCGCGGCACTTTCGACATAGGCCGTGGTGCTGGAGGTGCCCAGCAGCGAGCCGGCGAAGATCGCGGCGCTGTCGGCGAACAGGGACTTGTTCAGGCGGTCCATCCTGCCGGGCACCAGGAGGCCCGCGCGCCGCGCCACGCCCATGAGCGTGCCGGTGGCGTCGAACAGCTCGACGAGGAAGAACACCAGCACCACGTTGAGCAGACCCTTGGTGAGCGCCGTGTGGATGTCGAGCTTGAACAGGGTGGGCTCGATCGAGGGCGGCGCCGAGAAAATGCCGTGAAACTCATTGCCGCCGAAGAAGAACGAGAGGATTGTGACGGCGATGATGCCGATCAGGATGGCGCCGCGCACCTTCATGACGTCCAGCGCCACCATGATGAGAAAGCCGATGGCGGCCAGCACGACGCTGGGCTGGTGCAGGTCGCCCAGCGTCACCAGCGTGGCCTTGTTGCCCACGACGATGCCCGCGCTCTTGAGCGCGATGAGCGCGAGGAACAGGCCGATGCCTACGGTGATGGCCAGGCGCAGCGACTGAGGGATGCCGTTGATGATCAGGCTGCGTATGCCCGTGACGGTGACGAACAGGAACAGGCAGCCGGAGATGAACACCGCGCCCAGCGCCGCCTGCCAGGTGAAGCCCATGTGCAGCACGACGGCGTAGGCGAAATAGGCGTTGAGCCCCATGCCGGGCGCCAGCGCGATCGGGTAGTTGGCGTACAGCGCCATCACGGTCGTGCCCAGCGCGGCGATGACGCAGGTGGCGACGAAGACCGCGTCCTTGGGCATGCCCGCGTCGCCCAGGATCGCAGGGTTCACGAAGATGATGTAGGCCATCGTGAGGAAGGTCGTCAGGCCCGCGATCAGCTCGGTGCGCACGGTGGTGCCGTGCTCCTGGAGCTGGAACAGTTTTTCGAGCATCGAATGTCTCCTGATGTTGTTGCTTTGAGTGGGGGAAATCAGAGGCTTGCGATCGTGCGTTTGACGCGCTCGCGCAGCCAGCGGGCGGCGCGTGCGTGCTGGCTGCGCGTGTGCCAGAGCTGGTAGTAGTGCAGCGGCGGCATGGGCACGGGGCAGGGCACGATGGCCAGAGGCAGCTGCGCCGCGACGCGCTCGCAGTGCTGGCGCCCGGTGGTGAGCACGAGGCGGCTGTGCGCCACCATCTCGGGAATCAGGCCGAAATAGGCGCTGCGCGCGACGATGTTGCGCGTCAGGCCCAGACTGCTGAGTACCTGGTCGATGACGCCGCGCGCGCCCGGGTAGGTGGGCATGGGCGCGATGTGCTCGGCGGCGAGCCATTCCTCCTGGTTCCAGCCGCCGCGCGCGGCTGGGTGCTCGCGGCTCACGAGCGAGACCACTTCATCGCTGAAGAGCTGGGCGATGTGCAGATCGTCGGGCGGCTGCAGCCAGTTGCCGATCACGAGATCGACCTCGCCCTGCGCGAGCTGCGCGCGGTAGTCGGCCTCGCGCGTCAGCGCATGGATTTCGATGCGCGCCAGCGGCGCCTCGCTCTTGATGTCGGTCACGAGCCGCGGCAGAAACAGCGGGTCGAGGTAGTCGCTGGCGGCGATGGTGAAGGTGGTTGCGCTGGTGCGGGCGTCAAAGTCACGCGATTCGGTGAACAGCGCTTCGGCCGCGCGCAGCACGCTCGCGGCCGGTTCGATCATCTGCTGCGCCACGTCGGTGATGACCATCTCGGCGCCGCTGCGCACGATGAGCGGGTCGCCCGTGAGCTCGCGCAGGCGTTTGAGCGCTGCGGACACCGCCGGCTGGTTCATGCCCAGGCGCAGCGCCGCGCGCGAGACGCTGCGCTCGCCGAGCACGGTGTAGAGCACGCGGATCAGATGCAGATCCACGCGATCGAAAAAAGCCCGATCCACGCCGGTGGGCGTGCTGCTTTGTGGGGTCGGTGGCGCGTGGCGCTCCATCGGCTTGAACGGGTGCGAGGTTCAGGCGCTTTGCACGGCCGTGACGGCGCGCAGGATGGCCTCGCTCGTCGCAGGCACCGTGAGCGGTGGATTCGTCTTGTGCCCGCCTGCGGCGGAGACGGCGTCGCGAATCGCGAAGAACACCGAAAAAGGCAGCAGCAGCGGCGGCTCGCCCACGGCCTTGCTGCGGTGGATCGCGTCCTGCACGTTGCGCCCCTCGTAGAGCTTGACGTTGAACACCGGCGGGCAGTCGTTGGCCGTCGGGATTTTATAGGTGCTGGGCGCGTGCGTCGTCAAGAGGCCGCTCTTGGGGTGCCAGACGAGTTCTTCCATCGTCATCCAGCCCATGCCCTGGATGAAACCGCCCTCGATCTGGCCGATGTCCACGGCCGGGTTGAGCGACTGGCCGACATCGTGCAGCAGGTCGGCTCTCAAGAGCTTCCACTCGCCGGTGAGGGTGTCCACGACGACCTCGCTCACCGCCGCGCCATAGGCGTAGTAGTAGAACGGGTGGCCGGTCATGGTCTTGGCGTCCCACGACAGGCCCGGCGTGGCGTAAAAGCCGTCGGACCACAGCTGCACGCGGTCGAGGTAGGCATCGGCCACGACGGCGCTGAAGTCGAAGGACTGCCCGCCCAGCCAGACCTTGTCGTTGGCGAAGCGCACGTCCTCGCTCTTGCCGCCGTGGCGCTGCGCGACGTTGGCCGCCAGGCGATCGCGGATCTGGCGCGCGGCATCCTGCGCCGCCTTGCCGTTCAAATCCGACCCGGTGGACGCGGCCGTGGCCGAGGTGTTGGCCACCTTGCTGGTGTCGGTGGCCGAGAGGCGCACGCGTTCGAAGTTCACGCCCAGCTCGTGCGCCACCACCTGCACCACCTTGGTGTTCAGGCCCTGGCCCATCTCGGTGCCGCCGTGGTTCACGAGGATGGAACCATCGAGGTACACGTGCACGAGGGCACCGGCCTGGTTCAGGTGCTTGACGTTGAAGCTGATGCCGAATTTCACCGGCGTGAGCGCCAGGCCCTTCTTGAGCACGGCGCTCGACGCGTTGAACGCCGCCATGTCCTTGCGTCGCGCGGCGTAATCGCTGCTGGCTTCGAGCTGGTCCACGAGCTCGTGGATGATGTTGTCTTCCACCGTCTGGCGATAGGGCGTGACGTTGTGATCGTCCTTGCCGTAGAAGTTTGCGCGTCGCACCGTGAGGGCGTCCTTGCCCAGGTTGCGCGCGATGCTGTCCAGGATGTATTCCATGCAGATCGCACCCTGCGGCCCGCCAAAGCCGCGAAACGCCGTGTTGCTCTGCGTGTTGGTCTTGCCGCAATAGCCGTGCATGGCCACCTCGGGCAGCCAGTAGGCGTTGTCGAAGTGGCAGACGGCGCGCGTCATCACGGCGGCGGAAAGGTCCGCCGAGTGCCCCGCGTGCGAGACCATCTGCAGCGTCACGCCCAGCACATGCCCGTCGTCGTCGTAGCCCACGTCGTACTCGTACCAGAAGCCGTGGCGCCGGCCGGTGATCATGAAATCGTCATCGCGATCCAGGCGCAGCTTCACCGGGTGGTTCAGGGCGCGCGCCGCCATCGCGGCGATGCAGGCGAACTGCGCCGATTGCGATTCCTTGCCGCCGAAGCCTCCGCCCATGCGGCGGCACTCCACCAGCACTGCGTGCGCCTGAATGCCAAGCGCGTGGGCGACGAGGAACTGCATCTCGCTCGGGTGCTGCGTCGAGCAGTGGATGTGCATGCCGCCACCCTCCTTGGGCAGCGCGTAGCTGATCTGGCCTTCGAGGTAGAACTGCTCCTGTCCGCCCACGTCCAGGCTGCCCGTGAGCCGGTGCGGCGCCTTCTCGATCGCGGCGCGGATGCCCGCTTCGTCCAGGCCGCTCACGCTGCGCGCCAGCTGCATGGGGGGCACCACGTATTGCTGTTTTTCGTGGGCCTGTCGCGGCGTGATGACGGGCTCGGCGCCTTCGGTCTTGAGCACGCCCTTGGCGAGCGCGGCGGCGCGGCGCGCCTGCTCGCGCGTCTGCGCCACCACGGCAAACACCGGCTGGCCCAGATAGCGGATCTCGCCGTCGCAGAGGATAGGGTCGTCGTGCAGCACCGAGCCGCAGTTGTTCTCGCCGGGAATGTCCGCGGCCGTGAACACGCGCACCACGCCGGGCATGGCGCGCACGGCGGCCAGGTCGCTGTCCAGCAGCCGGCCCGCGGCCACGGGGGAGAGGCCGAGCGCGCAGTGCAGCGTGCCGGTCAGCTCGGGGATGTCGTCGGTGTAGGTCGCGGTGCCGGTCACGTGCAGCTCGGCTGATTCATGTGGGCGGCTCACGCCCACTCGCGCTCCGGCGTGCATCGCCGTGGTTTCGGCGCTGGTGTTGAAGCGCGCCTTGAGGTTGTGCTGGTAGTCGGTGAAGGGCTCGTCCTGGCGCAGGAGTTCTTCGGCCACTCTGGTGTTCATGATGATCTCCTTCAGGCGACGACGGCAGTGTGCGGCAGCACGCTGAAGACGCTGGTGGCGTGGCTGGCCAGCGGCGCCACCGCGCGGGTTTCGAGCCACAGGCGCTGCAGCAGGTTCTGCGCCACCTGCAGGCGGTACGCGCTGCTGGCGCGCATGTCGGTCATGGGCGCGTAATCCTGTGCCAGCGCCTGCTGCGCAGCGTGCACGGCTTCCTGCGTCCACGGCTGGCCCGTGAGCACCGCTTCGGCGCGGGCCGCGCGCTTGACGATGCCCGCCATGCCACCGTAGGCCAGGCGCACGCTCCTGACCGTGTCGCCCGTGAGTTCGATCGCCATGCCGGCGCTGATGGCCGAGATGTCGCAGTCGAAGCGCTTGCTGATCTTGTAGCCGCGCACCTGCCGCTCGAACGCCGCCAGCGGCACGGTGATGGCCTGCACGAATTCGCCCTCCTGCAGGGCGTTCTTCATGTAATCCAGGTACAGCTCGGGCAGCGCCAGCGTGCGCACTTGGGCGCCCCGATGCAGCTCGACGCTCGCGTCCAGCGCCATCAGGATGGGCGCCGAGTCGCCGATCGGCGAGCCGTTGGCCACGTTGCCGCCCATCGTGCCCGAGTGACGGATCGGCAGCGAGGCAAAGCGCAGCCACACGTCCATGAGGCTGGGCGCGCGCTGCACCAGGGCGCGCCAGGCGTCTTCGAGCGTGGCGGCAGCGCCGATCCAGAGCTGCCCGTCGCGCTCCTCGATGCGCTTCATCTCATCCACATGGCCGACGTAGATCAGGTCGCCCACGTCGCGAAACTGCTTGTTCACCCACAGGCCGATATCGGTGGCGCCGGCCAGCAGGCGCGCCTGTGGCTTGGCGGCGCGCAGCTCGGCCAGTTCACCCAGCGTGCGCGGGGCATGGAAATGATCGATACGCTGGCCCTGGGCTGTGGCGCGGGGGGCGGTGTAGTCCAGCGCGCGCTCTCGCTCGATGGCCTTGAGCGCATCGACCACGGCCTGGCGCTTCAGCCGCGCCTCGGGCAGGTCGAACATGCGCTGGCCCGCGTCCAGGATGGGGCGGTAGCCGGTGCAGCGGCACAGGTTGCCCGAAAGATGGTCGGCCAGCTCCTGGCGTGTGGGGCGCGTGCCGTCATGCAGGTGTTGTTCGTAGGTGTCCCAAAGCGTCATGACGATGCCCGGCGTGCAGAAGCCGCATTGCGAGCCGTGGCACTCGACCATGGCCTGCTGCGCCGGGTGCAGGGCGGGCTTGCCCTTCGCGCCGGGTGGCGCCAGCGCCGCAAGGTCTTCGACGGTGAACAGCGCCTTGCCGTCCAGCGTGGGCAGGAACTGCAGGCAGGCGTTGATGGAATGAAGCTGCAGCTCGCCGCGCGCATCGAGTTCGCCCAGCACCACGGTGCAGGCGCCGCAGTCGCCCTCGTTGCAGCCTTCCTTGGTGCCCGTCTGGTGGCGGTTCTCGCGCAGCCAGTCCAGCAGCGTGCGCGTGGTCTGCACACCGCTGACTTCAACCGTGCGGCCGCCGAAGTAGAAGCGAATGGGGGAGGGGGATACGTGTTCTGTCATGGCCATCTCGATCGCGTGGTGGGCGGCTTGATCGCGGGCCGCCCTTTGCACATGCCGATGGTGCGGCTTTTTGCTTCCGGTTTCCATAGCCGGCCTGCCATGTTCACCATGCCGATAATGGCATAACACATGGGTTTACCCCTAGGATGTGTTCCAGACCCTCTGCGGACCATGCCGAGGGAATACCGGGCCGTTGCTCAGACGTCCAGCGGCAGATCGGCTGATTTGAGGGTGCGCAGCACGAAGCTGGACTGGCTGTGCCGTATGCCCTTGATCTTGTAGAGCTTCTCGCGCAGCAGGCGCTCGTAGTCGCGTGTGTCCTTCACGACCACGCGCAGCAGGTAATCGTACTCACCCGAAACGAGGTGGGCTTCGACGATCTCGGGAATCGTGGCCAGCACCTGGCCGAATTTTTCCAGCGTGTTGTCCGAGTGGCTGTCGAGCGTGACCATCACGAGCACGGTCTCCGTCAGGCCGAGCGCCACCGGGTTCAGGCGCACGGTGTAGCCGGTGATCACGCCGGCCTCCTCCATCTTCTTGATGCGGCCCCAGCAGGGCGAGGGGCTCAGGCCGACGGCGGCGCCGATCTCCTGCAGGCTGGCGCGCGAATTGGCTTGCAGAACCGAGAGAATTTTCCGGTCGAGACGATCCATGAAGTTGATTATTTCATATATGACAGAAATTCAGAAATACATTCTGAAATAAATGAAAATTTGAAGAAATACAGAAGGATTGTCTGCCGCCCGCCGCGTACAGTTCTTCTCTGTCAAGGCGCTTTACCGAAGCGCATGCCGTGGTCAAGGCCCCACCCGGTTACCGCTGGGTGGGGCGCTTGCTTTTCCGGGCAGGCCAGCCCTACGCGCTGGCAGGGATCAGGCAGATGGTGAGCAGCAGCGACGCGTCCTGCACGGCCAGCAGCGCGTGGGGTGCGCGGGGTTCGAGGTGGATCCAGTCGCCGGCGCGCAGCACCTGGTCCTTGTCGCCCACAATGAATTGCACCTCGCCTTCCAGGCATTGCACGGTGATTTCACCGGGTGTTTCGTGCAGTGGCAGCCTGTCGCCGGCGGGGAGCACGACCCGGATGACTTCCATCTGCCCGGCCTTGATGATGGCGTGCGTGGGCGTCCCGGGAATGCGCGCGCCCAGGGGCTTGAGGCTCACGATTTCGGACGACAGGGCATGGTGCAGGGCCATGGTGAGTTCTCCTTGCGGTGCGGGGCCCGTGCATGGGTGCGGCCACCGCACCGCCGAGTGTGGCACGTTCTTTCGCCCGGCGGCGGTGCAGGCCGCGCGCCCGACGTGCTCCTACTTCAGCGCGACCCTGGGGAAGTCGACCGGAACGTCCAGCGCCACGTTGACGTAATTGGTGAAGAGATTCAGGGCCACGTGCGCCATGATCTCGACGATCTGCCCGTCGCCGAAACCGGCTGCGCGCAGCCTGGCCACGTCCGCATCGCCGAGCCGGGCGCGCTGCTCCACCACCTTGAGGGCGAATTCCAGCGCGGCGGCGGTCCTGGGGTCATCGGACTGGCCGAGCTGCGCGGCCGCCATTTCGGCGGGCGACGCACCGGCGTTCTGGCCCAGCACGGTGTGCGCGGCAAGGCAGTATTCGCAGCGGTTGCAGTTGGCGATCGCGACAGCGATCTGTTCACCCAGCCGGGCCCCCAGGGTGCCCTTGCCCAGGGCGCCGAATGCCGCCCACATGCTTTGCAGCGCCGCGGGCGCGTTGGACACCGCCTTGAACATGTTGGGTGTGGCGCCGAAGGCCTGGTGGATGTCTGCCAGCAGGGCCTGGCTGGTTGCGGGAACGCGTTGGGTGTCGAGGTTGACGCGGGACATGTCGATCTCCTTCAGGTTGAAAAAAGTGGCAGGGAAAAGGCGGCGGGGCTTATCGTTCGACCTTGCCGGGCAGCGACAGGTCGCCGGATGCGACCTTGAAGACGTCGGCGACGCACAACAGCGGGTTGTGCATGCTGGCATTGACACGCAGCGCGGCGGTCACGCCGTCGAAGGCGCTGGCCTCGATGGCGCCGATGTCGTCGAACGGCACGCGCACCTCGACGGTGTCGCCACGGAACACCGGCGCCCAGCCCGGGCTGTCGATCAGGAGGGGCAGGCCCGGCCAGGTCTTGGGCAGGCGCGGCCGGGTGCCCTCGGGAATGTCCACGACCTTGAGCGCGTCCTTGCCGCAGGCCGCGTCCGGCTGCAGCACGACCCAGTGCGAGTGCCAGACATCGCCGTCGTTGTCGGTTTTCCCGTCGCCGTTTTCATCGAACAGCGGCGTGTCGTCGAAGTCGGGGTGGGAGGTGACCGCGAACGCGAGGATGCCGGCCTTGGGTTCGAAGCCGACCACGGACGGGTCCAGGCTGGTGGGCCAGACGTAGGAAAACACGGAGCTGCCGGCGAGCTTGCCGGAGGGTGTGGGCCGCACGGCGCCCGCCTTGCCCGAGACCGCCATGTGGAAGGTGGCGAGCTTGCCGTTTACGGACACCCTGGCGTGCACGATGTCGAACGAGGCCACGGCGGCGGTGCCGCGTTCGGCGGCGATGCCGCCGGTGTGGCTCGTGCCGTGGGCGCCGGCGGCGCCGGTCAGGGCCGCCAGCAGCAGGGCGAGCGGCAGTGAGGATGGCGAGGATTTCATGTCTGCCCTTTCCGGGGAAGTGCTTGGAAGGGGGCAGTATGGAGGTGAAGAATGTATGATAAGAACCATTAAATATTCCATACATGCCAATTAATACAGATCAGAGACAGATCAGTCCTCCTGTTGACCTGGACCGTCTGTCGGGTGTGCTCGAGCGCTTCCGGGTGCGGGCTCAGTTGCACCACGCCGGTGCGCTGTGTGGGCTCAGTCACTTCGATGCTCGCGAGGGGCACGGCTACCTGCATCTGCTGCGCCGTGGCTCCCTGGAGGTGAGCCATCCGGGCACGCGCGGCGACGTGCCGCGGTCGATGCGTTTCGACGAGCCCGCGCTGCTGCTGTATCCGCGGCCGTTCACTCACCGCTTCCACAACCCGCCGGTGCAGGAGTCGGATTTCACCTGCGCGCGGCTGCTTTTCGATGGGGGCGCGTACAACCCGCTTGCCCGGGCGCTGCCGGCATTGATCGCCCTGCCGCTGGCGCGTGTCTCGGGCCTGGACCTGGCACTGGAGCTGCTGTTCGCCGAGACCGACCGGGTGCGCTGCGGCCAGCGCGTGCTGGCCGACCGGCTCTTCGAGGTGGTGGTGATCCAGCTCCTGCGCTGGCTGTTGGATCATCCGCGGGAGGCCGGCGTGCGCCCCGGCTTCATCACTGGGTTGTCGGATCGGCGGCTGGCGCGTGCGCTGGTGGCCATGCACGATGCCCCGGGCGAGCCCTGGCCGCTGGAGCGCATGGCCCGGCATGCCGGCATGTCTCGCACCGCGTTCGCCAACACTTTCCGCGACGTGGTCGGCCAGACGCCGGCTGATTATTTGAGCGACTGGCGCATGGCGCTGGCGCAAAGCCGGCTGCGCGAGGGCCAGCCGGTCAAGCTGCTGGCCGACGAGCTTGGGTACGCCAATCCGTCGGCGCTGTCGCGTGCCTTTGCGGCCAAGGTCGGGATGTCGCCGCGCCAGTGGATGGCGCAGGCCGCGACGCACGCGGGCGAATAGGCCGGGTGGCCGTTGCGGCGCCCGCTACACCGCGCGGCTGCGCGCCAGCGGCGGGTTCTTGGCGAAATAGCGCACGATGCCGCGCATCAGCGCATCCGCCAGCTGCTGCTGGTAGGCACTCGAGCGCAGGCGCGCTTCTTCTTCCGGGTTGCTGATGAACGCGGTTTCCACCAGCACGCTGGGAATGTCCGGCGCCTTGAGCACGGCAAAACCGGCCTGCTCCACGTGCGCCTTGTGCAATTTGGCCATGGCGCCGATCTCACCCAGCAGCACGCCGCCGAGCTTGAGGCTGTCGTTGATCTGCGCGGTGGTGCTCATGTCGAGCATGGCGCGCTGCACGTGCTGGTCCTGCACGCCCACATTCACGCCGCCGATCAGGTCGGCCTCGTTTTCCTTGCTGGCAAGCCAGCGTGCGGCCGAGCTGGAGGCGCCGCTCTGGCTCAGCGCGAAGACGCTCGCGCCGCGTGCGTCGGGGTTGCTGAACGCGTCGGCGTGGATGGAGACGAAGAGATCGGCCTGCACGCGCCGCGCCTTGGCCACGCGCGTGGCCAGGGGCACGAAGAAGTCGGCATCGCGCGTCATGTAGGCGCGCATGGGGTTGCCGTCGATGCGAGTGGCGTTGATGCGATCGCGCAGCAGGTGGGCCACTTTGAGCACCACGTCCTTTTCGTGCGTGCCCTGGGGGCCGGTGGCACCCGGGTCCTCGCCGCCGTGGCCCGGATCGAGCGCGACGATGATGATGCGGTCGGTGCCGCGGTGGACGGAGGGGCGCGGCGGGTCCGACGGAGCTGGCGTGGCGGGCGGCTCCGGCGCTTGTGCCACGGCGGTCTTGGGAGGGACGGGCGGCTCGGGCTGGGTGGGGGTGTCCGTCGTCTGCAGGCGACGGTTGATGAGCGCCTCCAGCGGGTCCTGCATGCTCGCGTGCGCAGCGGGGGCGGGGGCAGGCGCAGGGCCCGATGGCCCGCCCGCGCGCTCGGCGATCAGGGCGGCCAGCGGGTCGGGCGGCGCCGCCGGGTACAGATCCAGCACCAGGCGGTTGCGGTAGGCGGCCACCGGCGCCAGCGAAAACACCTGCGGACGCGCCTCGCGCTTGAGGTCGAGCACCAGGCGCACCACGCCCGGCTGGTATTGGCCCACGCGAATGGAGGCGATGTTGGGGTCGTCCGGCCTGACCTTGCCCACCAGTTCGCGCAGCTGCGGGTTCAGGTCCATGCCTTCGATGTCCACGGCCAGGCGCGGCGGCTCGGGCACGAAGGACTGTTTGGTGGCGAGCGGCGTGTCCGATTCGATCGTGACGCGCGAATAGTCCTGCGCGGGCCAGATACGCACGGCCACGATGGAGGCCCCGCGCGCGATCTGCTGCGTGCCCAGCAGCAGCGCGAGCGAGCCCGCCTGCAGCAGGGTGCGGCGGTGCAGCGGCGATGAACTCAGGTATTCGGACATGAATGAGCCAGCGCACTCAGCAGCGTGCTGCCCAGTGGCGAGCCGGCGCGCAGAGTGACGCGCCTATTTTCGTCATCCTTTACCTGAATTTCAACCTTCAAATCTGCATCAGGCAAACACTTTTGGGCGTTCTGCGGCCATTCCACCAGCTTCAGGCCGGGGCTGGCGAAAATATCGCGCAGCCCGGCATCCTCCCACTCGCGTGGATCGCTGAAGCGGTAGAAGTCGAAATGCCAGATGGCGAGGTCCCCGATCTGATAGGGCTCGACCACGGCGTAGGTCGGGCTTTTGATACGGCCCGTGACGCCCAGCGCGCGCAGCAGGTGGCGCACCAGCGTGGTCTTGCCCGCGCCCAGGTCGCCGTGCAGCGCGATGAACGCGTGGGCCAGCTGCGGCGCCTGTGCCAGTTGCCGGGCGAAGCGCTCGGTATCGGCTTCGGAGTGCCAATGCAGCTCCAATGGGCGTTCTCCGGCAGGCAAATCGGGCATTTCTACAATCGTGGGATGGTGGACAGTGATCAACTGATGGCGCAGATCCGCGACTGGTCGCGGGAGTTGGGATTCTCCCAAATCGGCGTTTCGGGCGTGGATCTGTCGTCGGCCGAGCCGGGGTTTCTCGACTGGCTGGCCAAGGGCTACCACGGCGGTCTGCATTACATGGAGCAGCATGGCCTCAAGCGCGCCCGACCGGCCGAGCTGCTGCCGGGCACGCTGAGCGTGATCACCGCGCGCATGCCCTATCTGCCGCATGACACCCCCGATGATTGGGCCGCGAGCGAGCGCACCCGCCTGGGCCGCCCGGGCGAGGGCGTGGTCTCGCTCTACGCCCGGGGGCGGGACTATCACAAGGTGGTGCGCTCTCGCCTGAACAAGCTGTGCGAGCGCATCGCCGAGGTCGTCGGCCCGTTTGGCCACCGCGCCTTCTCCGATTCCGCACCGGTGCTCGAAAAGGAGCTGGCGCGGCGCAGCGGCGAGGGCTGGCAGGGCAAGCACTCGCTGATCCTCTCGCGCGATGCGGGCTCGATGTTCTTCCTCGGTGAAATCTACGTGGACTTCGATCTCGCGCCCACCGCGGCGGTGGCGGACCACTGCGGCACCTGCACCGCCTGCATTGACGTCTGTCCGACGCAGGCGATCATCGCGCCCGGCGTGGTCGATGCGCGCCGCTGCATCTCCTACCTCACGATAGAGAACAAGGGCGCGATCCCGGTGGAGCTGCGCGCGCTCATGGGCAACCACATCTACGGCTGCGACGACTGCCAGACCATCTGCCCCTGGAACAAGTACGCGCAGAAGACCGAGATTCCCGATTTCGACGAACGCTCGCCGCTCGTGGGCCAGCAGCTCGTGGACCTGTTCGCGTGGGACGAACAGACCTTCCTCAAGCGCACCGAGGGCGGCCCGATCCGGCGCATCAACCACGAACGCTGGCTGCGCAACGTGGCCGTGGCGCTGGGCAATGCGCTGCGCCAGGCCAGCGGCGAAGAGGCCGAAAAAATCCGCGCGGTCTTGCGTGCGCGACTCGATTTCCCCAGCGAACTCGTGCACGAGCACGTCGTCTGGGCTTTGGAACAAAATCCGGCCTGAACGCTTGCCAGACAAGCGCAGCCGGCTCCCGTTTCAGGAGAGCAGGCCCAGCGCCAGCGGCAGGCTCGCGAGCGCCACGATGTGCGACAGCGTGATCAACCCGGCCACATAGGGGCCGCGGTAGCCCATCTCCACCGCCAGCACGTAGCAGCTCGATGCCGTGGGCAGCGCGGCGAAGGCGATCAGCACCGTGGCCTGCGTTGGTTCGAGCCCGATCAGCCGCGCCAGCACCCAGGCCCACAGCGGCATCAGCACGTGGCGGATGGTCAGCACTCCGGCGGTAAGCAGGCGGCTGGTCTGCAGCTGTCCCCACTGCATGCCCGCGCCCACGGCCATCAGGCCCAGCGGCACGGCGGTCGCGCCCACGCGCTGCAGCGACGGCACCAGCCACGCGGGCAGCGTGAGCCCCGCGAGGTTGAACGCCAGGCCCGAGACGGTGGCGATGATGAGCGGATTGCGCGCCAGTTCGCGCAGCACGTGGCTTTCGTTGTGCCGTGCCATGGGCCAGACCGCGGCCACGTTGATCAGCGGCACGCACACGCCGATCAGGATGGCCACGGCCTGCGAGCCCGCTTCCCCGGCGACGCGCGCGGCGAGCGCCAGCGCGATGTAGGAATTGAAGCGAAACGCCACCTGCGCCGCGCCCGCGTGGTCGCGCGCGTCGATGTGGCGTGCCAGCCCCGGCAGGTGCGGCAGCGCCCACGACAGCGCAATGCCGCCGCAGCTCAGCAGCAGCCCGCCCACCATGAGACTCGCGGCCTCGCCCACGTGGATCGGGGTTTTGACGATGGAGAGAAAAAGCAGGATGGGAAAGAGCAGGTAGTACACCAGCCGTTCCAGCGGATGCCAGACGCCGCGATCGAGCGGCGTGAAGCGGCAGATGAGCCAGCCCGCCAGGATCAGCGAGAAATCCGGCAGCAGCAGCGCGGCGATGTTCATTGGGGACGGGTGCAGGGCGAGAGCAGCGTGATGCCGTGATCCGACGGCAGCTCATGGGCCATGGTGCTGCACTGCCCGTCGATGCACAGGTCGAAGTCCGCCGTGAATTCCGAACGCGTGAGGCGCAGCGGCGTTGTCGGCCAGGTGGCCGGGTGGTAGACGTACCAGCCGTCCACGAACACTGCGTCATCGGGTGGCTCCATGCCCGCGCCCGAGCCGCGGATGCGCGCGGCCAGGGCCTGCAGCCGGGGCGGCTGACCCGGCAGCACGGCGTAGTCTTCTTCCCAGCGCTGCTTCTCGATGGAATGCGTCCATGCCAGCGTGAAATGCGTGGCGGGCACGAACACGGGCGTGGCGCTCGTGGCCGCGGCCAGCGCAAGGCAGATGCCGAGCATTACGCCTTCATGCTGCCCGCGGTCTGCGGTGCGCGCGTGCGCCAATGGTGCCAGAGCAGGAAGGCCGCGCACGCCGCCATGCCCGCCTCGTCCGTCCAGGGCACGGCCGCCACGAGCAGGCAGGCGGCGGCGACGACGAAGATGCGCTCGGCCCAGTTCAGCGGCCCGCGCAGATAGCCGATCGCGCCCGCGCCCCACATGCAGACGGCGACGATGGCCTTGAACGTCACCCAGGCGGTGGCGGCGAGGCTGTCGCCCTGCAGCATCAGCGCCGGGTCGTAGACCGCCATGTAGGGCACGATGAATCCGGCAATGGCGATGCGTACCGCGTTGAAGCCGATCGTCAGGCCGCTCGCGCCCGCGATTGGCGCGGCGGCGAAGGCGGCAAGCGCCACCGGCGGCGTGAGGTCGGCCATGATGCCGAAGTAGAAGACGAACATGTGCGAGACGATGAGCGGCACGCCGAGCTTGAGCAGCACCGGCGCCGCGAGCGAACTCATGATGATGTAGTTGGGAATGGTCGGGATGCCCATGCCCAGGATCAGGCAGATCACCATGGTGAAGAACAGCGCGAGGAAGATGCTGTCCTTGCCGATGGCGATCACCTGGCCGCCCAGCTCCGCCGCCACGCCGGTGAGGTTGATCACGCCGATGATTACGCCCACGATGGCGCAGGCCGCCGCCACGGGCAGCGCATGGCGCGCGCCGTCGGCCAGCGCGGTGATTGCCAGCTTGCGCGCGTCCTGTCCGGTGCGGCGCACATAGGTAAGCGCCACGAGCAGCGCCGTCACGACGAAGAAGGTGCCCACGCCGAACCAGAAGAAACCGGCGCAGGCAAAACCCAGCAGCACCCAGAACAGCACGCGCAGCGGCGCGCCCTTGACGCCGGTGAGCACGGCCGAGCCGAAGATCAGCACCACCGTGAGCCCCAAGCCTATGGTGCCCGAGAACATCGGCGTGTAGCCGGCGAACAGCAGCCAGACGAGGCCGATGAGCGGCAGCAGCAAATGCCAGCGCTCGCGCACCGCCTTCCATGGGTTCGGGCATTCGTCCTTGGGCAGGCCCAGCAGGCCCTTGCGGCCGGCCTCCAGGTGCACCATCCAGAAGGCGGTGAAGAAGTAGAGCATGGCCGGAATCACGGCGGCCTTGACGATCTCCACGTAAGGCACGTTGATGGTCTCGGCCATGATGAAGGCCACGGCGCCCATCACCGGCGGCATGATCTGCCCGCCCATGCTGGCGGTGGCTTCCACGCCGCCGGCGAACGCCGGTGCGTAGCCGAAGCGCTTCATCAGCGGGATGGTGAACTGGCCGGTGGTGACCACGTTGGCCACGCCCGAGCCGTTGATCGTGCCCATGAGCGCCGAGGAGATCACCGCCACCTTGGCCGGCCCGCCGCGCGTGTGGCCGACGGTGCCCATGGCGAAGTCGGTGAACAGATCGATCATCCCCGCCTGCTCCAGGAAGGCGCCGAACAGGATGAAGAGGTAGATGTAAGTCGAGGAGACGTAGGTCGGCGTGCCGAAGATGCCCTCGGTACCGAAGGACAGCGTGCTCAGGATCTGGTCCGCGCCGTAGCTGCGGTGCGCGAGCACGCCGGGCAGATGCTGGCCGAACAGGCCATAGAGCAGGAAGATGCCGCAGATCACCGGCAGGCCCCAGCCCATGGCGCGGCGCGTGGCCTCGAACACCAGCGCCAGCATGACGATGCCGATGAACCAGTCGGCGCCGACGATCTCGCCCGCGCGCGCCGTCAGGTCGGCTTCGAAGAACCAGTAATAGAAGCTGCAGGCGAAGCCGAGCAGGCCCAGCGCCCAGCCCGCGACGCGGCCGATGCGCGCGAGGGTGGGCCTGCCCTCCTTGAACGGCGGATACAGGATGAGCACCATCCAGATCACAAACCCCACGTGGATGGCGCGCACCACCTGGCTGGAGAAGGGTTGGAACGCCGCTGTCCAGATCTGGAAGCAGGAAAACAGCACCGCCACCCAGAAGGCGGCGCCGCGCAGCGGCACGTGTTCGATGTCGGGATCGCTCATGGAATTTCCCAGCCTCAAAAAAGCCCCCGGGCGGGGGCTGTGACGGATGGATGCCTGCTTACTTGATGACGCCGACTTCCTTGTAGAAGCGTTCGGCCCCGGGGTGCAGGGGCACCGGCATGCCCTTCACGGCGTTTTCCAGCTTGATGGCCTTGGCGGCGTTGTGCGCGGCGTACAGCGTATCGAGATTGGCATAGAGCTGCTTGGCCATCTGGTAGGCGAGTTCGTCGGACACGCCCGAGTGCGAGACGAGGAAGTTCGGAATCGCGGCCGTGGCCACGTCCTCGGTCTGGCCGGTGTAGGTGTTGGCGGGGATCACCGTGGGCTGGTAGGCCGGATCGCCGACCTTGGCGACCACGTCGGCGGGCACCGGCACGACCACGATCTTGACCGACGTGGCCAGGTCGCGGATCGAGGCCACGCCCAGGCCCGCGGACTGCAGCGTCGCATCGAGCTGGCGGTTCTTGATGAGTTCGACCGACTCGCCGAACGGCAGGTATTCGACCTTGCCCAGATCCTGGTAGGTCAGGCCCGCGGCCTTGAGGATCGCACGGGCGTTGAGTTCGGTGCCGGAGCGCGCCGCGCCCACCGACAGGCGCTTGCCCTTGAGGTCCGCCAGCGTCTTGATGCCCGAATCGGCGTTGGCGACGATCTGGATGATGTTGTTGTAGGTGGCGGAGATGCCGCGCAGCTTGTCCAGCTTCTTGGCGAAGCCCGCATCCGCGTCACCCTTCCAGGCGTCCGAGAGCGCGTCGCCCAGGGTGAAGGCAATCTCGCCGCGGCCGGCCTGCAGCAGGTTCAGGTTCTCGGCCGAGGCCTTGGTCACCTGCGCCGTGGCGCGGGCATTGGGGATGGACTTGCCGTAGATCTGCGCCAGCGATACGCCCAGCGGGTAGTACACGCCGCTTTGTCCGCCCGTGAGCACGTTGATGAAAGTCTGTTGCGCCATGGCGCCTGGGGCCATGAAGGCGGCGCTCAGGCCGAGGCTGTAGCAAAGCGTGCGTATCCAGCGCATGGGGGGTGTCTCCTTATGGTTTGGATGGGAGCAGGCAGAATAGCGCAAGAGCGGGTGTTTGGACGATCAAATCGCGACGAAGAGCGACAGGGATTTCCCTGAATCCCGACTTTCTGCCATGGCCACCTCCCTGATTTCCGAACCCGATGCGCGGCTCGTTGACGCATTTGCCGATGCCGCGTGGCTGCGCGATGGCCTGGCGGCCAATACGCTGCAGGCGTACCGGCGCGACCTGAACGCGCTGGCGCAATGGCTGGCTGGGCGGGGCGCCGGGTTGCTGCAGGCGGATGAGGGCTTGCTCGGGGGTTATTTCGACGCGCGGCACGAGCACACGAAAGCCACCACGGCCAATCGCCGGCTCACGGTCTTTCGGCGCTTTTACCACTGGGCCGTGCAGGAAGGCATGGTGGCGGCGGATCCGACCCTGCGCCTGCTCGCCGCGCGCCAGCACCCGCGTCTGCCGGGCACGCTCACGCAGGCGCAGGTCGAGGCCCTGCTGGCCGCGCCCGATGTGGCCCGGCCCCTGGGCCTGCGCGACCGGGCGATGCTCGAACTCATGTACGCGAGCGGCCTGCGCGTGAGCGAGCTCGTGGGTCTGAAGGTGTTCCAGCTCAGCCTGGCCGAGGGCGTGGTGCGGGTGCTGGGCAAGGGCAGCAAGGAGCGGCTCGTGCCCATGGGCGAGGTGGCGTGCGAGTGGCTGCAGCGCTATCTGGCCGATGCGCGCGGCGCCATCCTCGCCGGACAGCAGACGCAGGATCTGTTCGTGACCCGGCGCGGCGGCGCAATGACGCGCGTGATGTTCTGGATGCTGGTGAAAAAACACGCGGCGGCCGCCGACATCACCGCGCCGCTGTCGCCCCACACGCTGCGCCACGCCTTCGCCACGCACCTGCTCAACCACGGCGCCGACTTGCGCGTGGTGCAGATGCTGCTGGGCCATGCGGACATTTCCACGACGACGATCTACACCCACGTGGCGCGTGAGCGCCTCAAGCAGCTGCACGCCAGGCACCACCCGCGCGGGTGAGGCTTAGGGCCTGTTTGCACCACCAAAAATAGTGTGAACAGGCCCTAGTATGTTGACACATAAATAACGAAACATGTATACACTCCGATTATCGC
>ERZ778019.1981-NODE-1981-length-22714-cov-11.742795_pt1 | contig 22714 bp, 22 predicted proteins | sample MGYA00375749_ERZ778019 | MGnify/ENA primary metagenome ERZ778019 (study PRJEB29350, sample SAMN05389821) | bioreactor metagenome | isolation source: Ammonium sulfate bioreactor | place: South Africa: University of Cape Town | collected 2014-03-17 ... | reverse complement strand
GTAGGGAAATGTTGGTGATAGTCGAGCAATAGCATCAGTAAATGGAAACGTGGAAACACTATCTGTCGATCATAAACCGAACAATGATGACGAAAGAAAACGAATAACAGCAGCCGGCGGTTGGGTAGAATTCAATCGTGTTAATGGTAGTTGAATAATGATTTTGATTGCAAAAATGAGATCGAGTTTTGTTTTGTCTTTCAAGGAAATTTGGCATTATCTCGAGCACTAGGTGATTTTATTTTCAAACGAAATGCAGACAAACAACCCGAAGAACAAGTCGTTTCAGCGTTGCCCGATGTTACCGTTAAAGCAATTAACGAAGATTGGGAATTCGTTTTAATTGCTTGTGATGGCATTTGGGATGTTCTTAGTAATGAAGAAGTATTGAAATTCGTTCGAACACGTATTGCTCAACAAATGCCACCAGAAACGGTAGAATTTTCCTCGTTGAATTTTCAACATTCTATGTTCGTTCTTTATTTTTCGACAGATATGTGAAGAATTAATGACACGTTGTCTAGCACCAAATTGTCAAATGGGCGGTCTCGGTTGTGATAATATGACAGTTGTATTATGTCTTTTACTTCATGGTCAACCTTATTCAACATTAGCTGCCAAATGTTCGAAAAATTTAGCTAACGGTGATGCATCATCATCATCGTCGTCGTCATCACCTGCCGACATAACAACATCGAAATGAGAGTCAAGAGAAAAAAAAACAAGAAACATCATATCTTCGTTCGTTTTTTTTCTCTTTGTCTTTTCATTTTTCAATAATTGAACAATTTATTTTTATTTTTTTTTCTTCTTTTTTTTCATATTTGATAATATCGCTGTGTTCCATCATCTTTTTCTCTCTCTCTTCTTCTTTTTTGTTTCGAACAGTACTGGTGGTAAACTGTCATTCGGTGACGAGATCAAAACAGCCAAAAAAACACTACGACTCTTATTCTCTTTCTTTTTTTTGTTCTTCTGTTCTATTTTTTCCTTAAAAAAAGAAAAAAAAAATCATTATCAAAGACTGCTGATGTATGTGCAAACATCGGTAGTGTAAATTTATTTATACGCAAAAAAAACAAGCGCGTGTGTGTGTGACTATGATATATATAAATATATATATATTTTAAAAAAACACAATGCTATTTGACATTAAGAAAATGCTAGAGTACAATGTGCTTGCATGCGTTTTATATTAGAATTACAAAGATTGTCTTCCTTTGTCTTCGTTGAACATGAGGCTTTGTTGTTTTTATCATTAGAACAAAATCGAGGAAGGCAACATTGGGTTTCGAACAAAAGAATAGGATCTAGATAATTATTATTCGGAGAATAATAGAACAAATTTACTACATTCGGGTTCTCAATCTGTGCTATTAAACAAACAGATTATTTTCTAATTGAATAGTTAGTTCATTAATATAGATTGTTGCTTTTTCTATTTAACTGATTAAACAAGAAAAGAAAAAACAAAATAATTTGTTATTTTTTCGTACGGTTGTCGTTTTTTTTTCTTTCTTTTTTTTCTCGCTAATCATCATGTTGTTATATTTCTTTATTTCTGTTGTTACTGATTAAGTATACAAAACAAAAACAAAACAACCAACAAATTTCTTTTTGATAATCGAGAATTATGCCGTTGATGTTTAATCTTCTTTCGCAATAATTGTACCACGAACACGACCTGTTCGACGAGCAGCAATAAGACCGACCTGGTAAAAGAAAAAAAACAACGTTAACTCTTATTTTGAAATAATCAATCGAACAAACCTTTCGACCAGGTGGTGCATATCGACTGACTGTTGATGGTTTACCAATGTGTTGATGGTTACCACCACCGAATGGATGGTCAACAGGCTAAAAAAGATAAATAAGATGAAATTTTCTTTTTGATTTCGACGACAAATCGCTTACGTTCATAGCAACACCACGAACACGTGGCCATGATTTTCGTTTGGCTTTGTATTTGTGGTATGATCGACCAGCCTTCAAGATTGGTTTATCAATACGACCGCCACCAGCAACAATACCTAAACAAATAAATGATCAAATGAATATAATTCGAAAAATCTCCAGTTTATTTCGATGTATAGTCGTCTTCAGTAAAAGCCTCTAGATACCGTTTCTTGATCATTCATTATGTCAGAAACAAACATAGGAATATCGTTCATCATGTAACGAACTATACATCGAACGAAATCCAATCGATTATTGATACGTACCGACCATAGCACGGTTGGTTGATGATAAGGTTTTTTTGGCGCCTGATGGTAATTTAACTTTGGTTTTACCACCTTCGGGATTGTGTGAAACGATGGTGGCATAATTACCTAAAAAAAAATAACGAAATTTATTTATTATGTTGAACTCAGAAAGCTTGTGATCATCAAGAATCAGTAGTCGAAACAACAGCTTAGGAAAATTTCTCATCATCGTTCGAACACTTACCAGATGCTTTAGCTAATTTGCCACGATCGCCAGTTGTTTGTTCAATTTGACAAACGATTGTACCTTCGGGCATTTGTCCCAATGGCATCACATTGCCAATTGTTAGTGCAGCTAAATTCAAACGAAATCATAGTTCGATTTCTTTGCGTTTGTTTTCAAACGAAAATCTTCTACCTTTTTTGCCGCAATAGATGAATTGTCCGGTGTACATGCCTTCGGCAGCAACTACTAATTCTTTTCGTTTTTTGTATCTGTATGGATCACGAAAATGAACTACAGCAAGTGGTGCACCACGGCCTGGATCGTGGATGATATCCTAGATGAACATCGGAAGATTTTTTTGTTATAGAAAAACAATGAAACGCTTTTTTTTTGGTTACTTTAACAACACCACGTAAGTAGCCTTGTCGTTCGGCATAATCCAAGGCACGTAATTTGGCTGGACCCTTTCGATGGAAAGTGCGGGAGCGAAAGATAGCTGATTTCCCTTTTCGCTGAGCAAGAATAACCCGACCCATATTATCTGAAAAAAAAAACAGAAAACAACGTTCCACTAGACGAATAAATTCAGTACAGAAGAAAAACGTTTTCTTGTTTTTTCGTTTCTTGCTTTCTACTAAATAACGAAGGGATTCTGTGGATTGTCTGCCATCGAATACAACTAGTTGTTTGCCTCCGTATGACTAAAATTACATACCAAACAAATCAATTGAAAATTAATGAAAATATTGAGAAAAATGTTTTTTTCTAGCGGAAATTTCTGTTTTTCAAAACTTTCTTTTTATTCATCGAATATGCAAACAAGCGCTACAATCGAAAACATGAAATCAACCGACCAATCAGAAAATAGCAGACAAATCTGATGACGTTTGTTTATTTGATTTCAATATTATATTAATGTAGAAAAGAAAATGATGACAGAAAGATTCGAACGACTCGTATTATTTCGAGATAATTTCGTATCGAAAATTATCTTGATAATAACGACAACAATTCGATAAGATTAGATTGATTATTTACTAGTGGATTAAATTCGAAGGATTTGAATAAGTTTTTTTGTTTTGTTTTTGTAGTTCTGTATGAATTATCATTTTAGATCAACTCACTGTTAATTATTAGACATAACAAAAAAAAAAGAATAATGCTTCAATCCCGAGGTATTTCGGATTTACTTGCCGCCGAAAAAAAGGCTCAAGAACTTATTGAAGAAGCTCGTAAACGTGAGTTTTTTGTTGACTCGTGTTTTTTAATATTTGATTTATTTTTCTTAGGTAAAAATAAACGTATAAAAGATGCGCAGAATGAAGCTAAAGCTGAAATCGAACAATTTAAAGTCGAACGTGAACGACGTTACAAAGGTTTAGAACAACAAGTTTGTGATTGATTTCAGATTGAAAAATTCAATTGTCCGTTTGTTTTGCTAGCAAATGGGTAATCGTACTCAAATGACAGAAGAATCGAATAAAGAAACGCAAGTTCAAATAGCATCATTGAAAAATCAATATGAATCGAATAAACAAGAATTACTTCAACGGATTATTACACTCGTATGTGATATTAAACCGGAGAAACATATTAATGCTCGTATCGAGTGAAACACGAATCCATTTTTTTCCTTTTCGATATTCTCATTTTCTTTCTCATCATTCCGAGATCTTTATTTACCCTTTTATGTCTGTGCATTGATATATTTATTTTCATTTAGAGAGCAATTGTAATGTGTCTTTCGTATTCTTTTAAATTTTAAATATAAATAAATAAATATATATATCGATGTCTGGTATTGTAATTCAAAATTGAAAATATGGTTTTTATAGTTTATGTTATTAGATGTCTTTCTTTGAACGAAAGAAGAATTATAGAATAATATAAAGTACAGACATACAAACATGTGCACACAGACAAAACGAAGAAGAGAGAAAGAAGAAAGAAAATAACAACAACAACAAACAACATTGACTAAAAATACTTTTTTTTATATAGAGAATTTCTTTATTTTGTCTTTATTTATTGAATTAGAAAGCAGTAGTTCCATTCCATCCATTGATAAAATACTGTTGACTGTCGACAATCACCGACGTATGATGATAAGGATGTTCAGTTGGATATGGTGTTGATCCATAACAATTCGTTGTAGGAGAATAAAATTCAATTTTATCAGACGAAAGATTCGTTTGATAATCCATATGTGAATGTTCATTATCAAGTCGAATTCGTTTATTATTTACATCGGATACGGGTAATGTTTCATAGGAAGGACCTCGTTTCATATGTATCTGTTGTTGTTGTTGTTGTTGTTGCTGTTGTTGTTGTTGAGGCAAATGTACAGGTAATGTTTGTTTCTTTTTATTAGCCATCAAATGATGATGTTGCTGTTGCTGTTGTTTTGGAGTTAATTGTTGTTCATAGTACATTGAATTATACATTGGTAGTGTTGAATAAGTTTTATTATCTTCATCAATAGTTGGATAAGTTGAAAACGAAGACGAATTCGAATAGTTTGCTGATGAATTATATAGAGGAAAATTCGAATAATTTGTTTGAGAATAATGATGTGAATTGTAATAGAGATCATCCGAAGATGGATAACAAAGATTTGTTGGTGCTGCTGTAGTTGGAGGTGGCAATGAAGAATAATCATCGATAATCGATGGCGATGATAATTGTTCGGTTTTAGTTAAGATTTTTGGCGATGATTTTCGTTGTTTTATTGAACGATTATTATTTTTAAGAATTTTATTTGAACAATTTCGAATCGATGCTGATGTTGACGATGATGATGAATTAAGACTTGTATTTGTTGATGAACATTTATCTGTGTCACCTGAATTCGCTGCTAAAGTGACAAGTGCTTGAGCTGAACGAAGATAATCAGTTGGCGTTTTTTCAACTTGATCAATAGCTAATTGTAAATGTTTAGCTTCCACATCACTACAAAAAACATAATATATTCGATGAATATATTCATAAATATGTTATATTTCTTTTTTTTACCTTAACGCATGGTTAACACTAACAATAACTTCAGGACGTGAGGATCGACTGTTATGAACAAGTGTAGCATAGCTTTGCACTGGATAGAAAATGAATGAAAATAGAAAATATTGTCACAAAGTTTCGTTTAGTATTTACTCCATATCCAACCACCATTTCGAGCAAGAAAACGATAGTATCGAGTTGTCACTTGTCCTTTTGTTAGTACTGAAAACGAATCCATAGTGTTCGATGTTTTTTTTATATTGTTGTTGATGACTTACAAACTTGATGAGCCCATCTCAATGCCATTAAATCTTGTGTATGTACATAATGATAGAGAGTTCGATCGACAAGATCTTGCGGTTCATAACCAGTTATTTGTGCAACTCTACGAATAGCGAAGAAGAAGAAAGATTAGCTCGTCCAATCAATATCGTTTCTCTTTTTAATTACCTCGAATCAAGAAATAATAATTTCAAATCTTGTCCTGCACGAAACATGAACATATTCGAATAGAGACGTATTTCTGTTATTGAACAACTTGGCAACGAATAACCATAGGCAACAAGACCGATATTTTGATAGCAATTTTCAGTATTATTTGCCGACGGTCCATAACATGACAGTGCATCAAGATTGAATTGTTTGATTTTCAAATAACCTGAACAATGTATAACTTTGAAACCGCTTGCTGTCAAACCGGCATTTCGTTTAGCTAGTACACATTTCATTCGTATACAAAATGAACGTTCAATTTCATATTCTCCATTAGCACATAATGTTTGACTATATGTTGGCAACGGTGCGGTTAATACTGCAGCCATTTCTTCGTGATCAATCGGATGAATATATTCATAGATTGAATTGCCAGTTAATTCAACTTGAGATAGACCGAGATGTGTCGATGCTGTTTCGGATATGTACATGATTTTACCGTCAGGACCAACAACAAATAAGAAACCATCGAGAATCTAATTGAAATTAAATTCATAATCTCTCTCTCTTTTTTTTTGCTATTCTTTCTTATTGATTAACCTGTGCTAGTTGAGAATTAACTTCTCGTTCGATCGATGTTTGTGTCAATGCTCGTGAACCCCAACTACTACCGAGTCCTAGAAGAAGAAACAAACGTATTGATTAAGAAATAAAACAATTTCCATTTCAAACGAGCAAAAGAGCTCATCATCTATGTGTGAACTCTTTCTTTTCTTCTAAATCTGAAATGCAAGTGACATGAAATTGTTACCGGGAGAAAACATCCGGTTCGAAACGAACACTAAGCTGATCAAAGTTCGACTAGAAAGAAATTCTTCATCAACTCATTCTTCCATTCTTTCTTTTTTTTAATATAAAACGACTCGGATAAAGTTGTCATGCACAGCAAACAAACTCTTGCCATTCTAATTGTTCCTTTCGTTCTTTTGGTAATAATAATAATAATAATATACAAAAAACGAGAGAGACAGAGAGAAAACGATGAATTTGATTTTCTCGTCGGATCAAATTTCTTCGAACTTGATTTGTCTTCGAGTCTATTTTGCTTTTTTTGATAAATGAACATGTTAAAATTGACGATTAAGTGTTAATGACGTCATCTTAGCAAGTGAAAATGAGATTGTTGTCATCGTTATGCTCAAAATTTCGTTCCAGATCATTAGCGAAAAAAAACTACGAGAAACAGCAAGAACAGATAATTACCTTCGGGTATAATAGCACGCATTTTAAGATAACTTGTGGTAAGACGAATGACAGATGCTTTATCCAATTGATCAGTTATCGCATGAGGTAATGGGAGAAGTTTAGCCAATTCGAAGAATTCAGCATTTTCCTTTTCACGTCGACTTCGAGCAGCATTCTTCGATTTTTCCTTCATTGCTTCGATTCTGAAAAAAGACAAAATCTTCTCGATGTTTTGTTTTTATTATCTTTTTTGATTAATCAACGGCGTAGATATTCTTGAATGAAATGAAATAGAAAAATCTTCGGCATAAAGAGAGACACCGAGAAATAGCGAGAGAGAGAGAGAGAGAAAGAAAGTCATCAGGAAATAAATTAGCATTGTTAACTAGAAAAAAAAAGTTCAGTAATTCTACTTAACGCATCCATCTCATTTGACACGCGCATCTATGCACATCAGTTTTCTATTTCTATTTCAAAGCGACAATCATCTCATAAACATTAGGTTTTTAAATTAGTTCAATTTAATCGAAAAGAAAAGACATTCGTACTTATTAATAAAAAAAAGAAGCTCAAATAAAAGAGACTTACTTGAAGTACAAGTAGTAAATAATCAACAACAACAACAACGGTTTATTAATCCGCTGATGTTGATGCTACACTAAGAACACATATGAATCGTCTCTCCATCTCTTCCTATCTCTCGCTTTTTTTCTTCTTCTTCGTGTTCTCTTGCATCAATGCGAAGATGTCCGGTACGCACTTGCATTCTCGTCTTCCTATTCGTTGATTTTCTAATTCTCTCTCTCTCTTCTTTTCGCTTTCTTTTTTTTCTGAGCATTTATTCGGATCAATCGGTAGAAACAAAAAAGAAGAAATCAACAGCTACATATCGAGATAATAAAATAGACCATGACAATCATTTGATCATATTCTATTTAGGATCTAATAAGCCGAAGCAATACTTTTAAATGTAACTGACCTTACCAATCGAATAATATTTTTATCATTTGAGCATGACCAAATCTCGACATTTTCTTTTTTTCCTGATAAGTTTATAGATGTATATATGAAGACGAATAGCTTATTTGCCTGCTCTATCTCTTTTCTGTTCTTGATTGATTTGTCTAATATAAAAAAAAAAAGAAGAAGAAGAAGAAGAAGAAAAGAGGAGAGAGAGAAAGAACCTCTATGCTATATGTTAACTTTTCTCACTTCAATCGAATGCATATCATATAGAACAAAACAAAATAAAAAAGACAACAACGAAGGAATTAGGATGAGATTAACACAGAGTATAAACTAACAGGTTCAAATATAACAAAAGAAAAGCGGTAGTTCAATCTCAACACAAACTTATTCATTTTTATTCAATTACTTGTAGCAAAATTTACTAACAAAATAATTGAAAAATAAAACATTCTTTTCTTGTTCGTCTCATGAGAGAGAAGATATCATTCATATACATCTATTGATAAATATAACAACGAACTGAAAAGGGTAGTTTGGCGTATATATTGTTAAACCTGATTTCTTTGACATTAACACATCAGAGAATGTTTGTCAATTGAAAAAAAAGAAGAAAGAAAGAAAGAAAGACAGACAGACAGACAAACGAAAGCTACCTACAGAATAAAACCGATGAAAAGCAAATAGAAGCTTTCTGTGAAAAGAAGGACATTGATGAATCGAGTTATTCATAAACAAAAGAATGAAGTCAATGTGTTTATTAAAAATCGATATCAATAAAACTCATTCGCATTCGAATAACATGCAGAACTATATATATACTTCTAATATTTCAACAATGTATTCGACTTTATATTAGATTGTAGAGTTTGGAAAACGGATGGAAGACGTCAGATTTCTGAATTTGAGTGTTTGTTTTTAATTTCGTTAATTTGTAGATGTAAAAATTTGAAGATGATGAGATGGCGCTTATTGCTCAATGATCGGTCCTGAAGAGGGACCTACATCTCGATATTCAATTGGTTTTATTTTCAGATTCGAATAATGTGAAAAATATTCGTTCAAGGAGAAGAATTTCAAACAACAATGTCTACGAAAGATATGAAAATACACTCGAGTCACGTTCTGCTTTTAGTAAGATGAAAGATTTGATTTGATTAGAGAAGTAGACGTACAAACTTGAAAATGAGGAAACACAACTCAAAATAAATTCTCTTTTGATTCACGTACGTACCTGTCAAAATCATTTGTATCATTATTTGAATGTGTTTGATGAATAAATGCATGATTTTGTGACATCATGTCTTCGTTGTCGTCGAGATCAATCATTCGTTTGATTAACTAAGGAATAAATTTGAAAGTAGAAAGTAAAAGAAGACAAGTAATCGATCAACAGGTCGGTTTTTTTCTTGACTTGATTGCGGTTAAGATATTTGCGTATAACACACGGTCACATTATCATGATAGTCAAGTAAACAACCGTTTTAGTCGTTGTCTGTCTTGTCGTTTTGTATGGTGATTGCTCGTTTTTTTTTACGCGTATGACAAATATTCTTCTCAACGAATCACGTTCGACAAAGTTCAACGTCTCGTTTCTTTTCTATCACCGTTTAACTTTTATTTTATCGGCAAGAAAGAAGAGACAATTGATCCACTATTAGTATTTTTCTCTCTCTCTCTTTTTCTTCTATTTTAACAGTAGGCAAGAAAAAGAAAAAAGCTTAATTTACTTCACGACACTAGCTAATGACAAAATTTAATCTTTTATACGAGAGTGAGAGAAGGAGAGAAAGAGAGGAAGGTGGGACACATATTTTGTTGAACATAAGAGAGAAAGAGAGAAGAAAAGAAAACATTTAACTTAATCGATTTTCTACCAATCACATGTAATCGATCATAAACAAGCAAATAAGAAAAGGACACCAATGAAAAAAAGAATATTCGAAATTCAACGAAAATAGTGAAATCGTTGTCTTTGAAAATGATTATTAATGATTAGCGCATGAAAGATTTATTCCATGCATCTGCAGTCATATATTTCTCATCTCACAATTTGTTGATAGAAACTAGAAGATAAATAGTGGGCCGTTTTCTTTCTTTTTTTTGTTGTATTGTTGATAGAACATGACAAATGTCTAATAGAATATTTTGCTTACCTTTTGGAGACAAAAAACGAGAAAGATAATACGATCGGTTTTTTTTCTCTCGTTCGATTGTCGTGAAATAAGAAACTGTTTGTTCATTTATTTTTTCAGATAACATTTGACAATATTCAAATAGATCCGATTCACTCGAAAAGACAACACTATTTTGGGGATATATTACATACAAGCCGGAATCGAGCATTCAAACATCCGTTTTAGTTTCATTTTCGCACCTTTCTGTTTTTGCTTGTATTTATCAACAATCGAACTATGCATATATGTATACAGAAAACACATAGATGATAAAATAAGAAAACAATTAACTTGAATTAGTTAGTAAACATATCGATCACGGATGGCCTTTCGTTTCCCAGCATGATTTATATAAAAAGCCTTTTATAAGACATGGTAATCTTTATTATTCAATGAAATCAAAGAGAATTCGATATGCTGATTACTTCTATTTAGTAAAAAATTGCCTAATTTTCTATTATTTTTGTAAACTGTTAGATATGGTGTTCTGTAAAACTGATTGAATACTATATAAATCCACCGTAGATTATCATATTGATCTCGGGATAAACCAGACTTATTTTTATGCATTCTTAAGAAAATGTGTATTGCCCGTGATAGTAATATTTTTTATTTTGTTTATTGCAGAGTCATATGTATATAAAGATGTCACTAGTGAGAAACACATCTACTAGGAATTGGACGAAAGAAAGTACACCAGTTGTTTATTTTCTTTTATTATTTTTTTGCTTCTTTCACTTTCAGACAGAACAATCGAAAATGCAGTATTGGCGTTTAGCTGGTTTAAAGTGAGTAATTTAAAACAAAAAAGTTAGTAAATTCAGTTGAATTTCATTTTGTTTTTAGTTATATTCAATATTCGGCTGTATGTGCACGTACATTACGTCGATGTTTGAAATCGAACATTGCTAAAGAAGCTTTGAAACGTGAAGAATCCTATGTTCGTGTTAGTAAATGGCAAGGTGGCAAACTTGCTGAGCAAGTTTATCCAGCTAGTAAATTGTGATTTTTTGTTGTTATTACAGACTTTCATTTCTTTTCATTAGAAACTGAAGCAACATCATAGATTTATTGATCCATTTTCGTAGTTTATAGACTAAACAACAACAACAACATGTTTTCTTTTGTATCCCATATGATTCAACGATTTTTACTATCAAGAAAAAGCAGCTAACTCGTTTTTTTTGTCTGTTTTCTAAAGTAGAAAAATAAAAACAAGTTTGTCTTCCTGATATTTTTTTATAGACAACCGGATTTAGTCTGATGAAATAAATGTATGATCAAGGAAAGTGTGGATCATTCAGAACACGTTGAATTTTGTTAAACTAGGTCAATGTCTATTTTAACTAATCTATAATTTCTGCGTATGCAGTCTAATTATATAGACATAGGAAATCAGACGATTTTCCAATCTATAATTAAATTACTTTTAGATGAAATAAGTCATGGTGTGTTTGAGTTTATAATGCCACATAAAATTAAGTAGAACTCTTCGAGAATTTCTCAGTTATTAATAATCATGCAAAGCAAATAAATCTGTTCTAATCTGTTTTTATTTATTGAGAAAGCAAAAATAAAATACACATTTATTCACAGAAAGTAAAAATCATTTCCGATTTCGTCTATTGATTTGTGTTCGTTTCGATGATTTATTAATCATTGTTGGGCATAATAACCGTTTAAAAGCTGTCCGAAATTCTACATTAAATATCGTATAAATCAATGGATTAACAGCACTATTAACATAACCAAGCCAAAGTATTAATGTTGGTATAGGTTCTTTAATATAAATTGAAACTTCAATGAACGCTGCAAGTATATAGACAACGAAAAATGGTAGCCAACATAATAGAAATACACTTATAATTATTCCTAATGTTCTCGATAGACGACGTTCGCGTGTTAAAGAGATCTTTTGTCGTTCGTGCATCAATGCAGCCAGACTTTTGCCTTTGAATAATGTCTTCTTACTGCTATGTTCTCGTGATGTAAAACGTTTTTTTGGAAAAAATTTCATTGTTTGAACGGATGCATGTTGTTGATTTGTGCATCCATTGTCTGAAACTGAATCACGTATTGAATATCGATTATTTAATTGTATCGATGTTTCAGCATTTAACACGGATGTATCCGAAACTAGAAAAGAGAAAAAACAAAACAGAACTATTTCATTTGAGACACAAAAATAACAATTAAGATTTAATTGAACTCTTAAAGGTTTTGTTTTAGTCAACCAATTACTATTAAATTAATTGTAATTTTGTTTTCCGATTTCTAAGACATACTTCGTGAAAGTGTTCTGTTTTCATCCATACTAATTGATAATGACATTTGTGAAGTACTCAATTCCGATCTTTGGATATTTATTGGCAAATTTAATTGCATACTAGTCGACGATGGTAGGCGTTTCGAACAGAGAGTTTCTTCAGCATCATCTGTGCTTAAATTTTCAATGCAACTACCATTCGATGCTGAATATTTCAATGATGAATTCGTCGGATTGACACCTGATGATGTTACACTTGTCTTTTGATTATTATTATTTGTACTCGATAGATTTTGTTTATGTGTACGTGTAGCATTCGCTAATTTAGCTGCAGCTAAAAAAATACACAACATATTTATCGAATTTCAAAAGCAAACCAACGAACCTCGTGCTCGTTCACGAAAACGTTTTCGTGTTTCAAGAAAAACTTGAGCATAAACAGCCGTCATAATTATAGCTGGTATATAGAATGAACCGCAAGCTGAATAGATAACATAGACTTTATTGTTCGAAAGTTCACATTGTTGTAAACCATTGAATGTTTTCAATTCATCTGAACCGAGTATACCTGCAATAATTGGTGGTATAGATATAGCTGCCGAGAGTATCCAAACAATAATAATCATAGCAAGTACACGACGAATTGTACGTTGACGAGCATATTGAATAGGATCACTTATTGCCCAATATCGATCGAGCTGAAAATATCGAAATTTAATCAATAGAATTTCTTTTTCAAACAAAAGATTCGTCCTACTGCAATTGCACAAAGATTTAATATCGATGCTGTACATAGAAGAACATCAGATGTGACAAATATTTGGCAGAAAATTTGTCCTAAGAAGAAAATAATAATATGTCATTCGTTTGATTTTGTATGTTTTTTTTCTCTACCAAAAATCCATCGATTTAATATGTGTTTAACAATATGAAATGGCATGACGATAATTGCAACTAACATATCAGATACAGCTAATGAAACAATAAAAAAATTCTGTACAGTTCGTAATGGTCGAAATGTAAATATCGATAGAATAACAAGAATATTTCCGCATACACATAGGACGACTATTGTCGAGAGAATTAATACAATTGGCACACTTTCATGTAGAGGCAATGGTGAAATAGTTGTTAGTAAAGCTGATGTTGTTGTTGTTATCGGTGATTTATTTGGAATAAAATTTCGTAAATTCGTTACTGACGATGAATATTTCGACATGTTCAAATGTTCAACTAATATCCAGTCCCAATCGATTGAATTAATATTGAATAAACTGAATTCATGATTATTATGATTTATAGATGATTGCGTCAAATGCACTAGAGTATAAACAAGAAAATGAAATGGCTGCGTGCCTAAAAATCTGTTTAAATATTTTTTATTAATATTCCTTTAGAAAGAATTCGATGAATAATGTATTTCAGTTTTTTTTGCTCGTTGCTACATTTTTTTTCTTTTCTCAGAAAATCTACTGAAGAAAAAAAAATTCGGAAGATGACTCCTACTCGTTTTCCGCTCGCTTTTCGTTATGCATATTCATATCCGGCCATTCTCTTTTACCTACCGTCAACGACTGCAGTTTTCCTCCCGTCATCTTGTTTCTCTCACTCAATAATAAAAACAACAACATGTAATGATCCATCTTTGCCTGGAATTACCTATATAATCAACTCTTTTCTCGTCTTTTTTTTTCTAATACAATGGAATGTACGCGCACATAAATGTAGAAAAAAAAAACTTTCCGTTTTTGTTTCTTTCTGATTTTCACACTGAAGTTTTATGTCGGTCGGAAGAAGAAAAATGGGAACTGACTAAATACTGAAGTTCAATCCTCTTTATATAACAGGCAAAAATAAAATATCTGTTTCTGTCAGGGAGAAACCATCTATCAAATTTGCGTGCTAGCTTTGGTTTTCATTTATTCGACAATTTAATTAGAATTTATAATAAACTTCGCCTATTGAGATTTATGGATCTTCTCTCCCGCACTCTCTCTCCCTCTCTTTCTCTTTCGTATTAATTTATCTCAATGATTTTACCATCGATGGATAGATAATACGAACGTCAAAAATTCGATAATGTTAAGTATCGTTGAAAACAGCCAAAAAAGGATCATCGTCGAAAAATAGCAAAAAAGAGAAAAGAAAAAAAGGAACCCGAAGAACTTGCTCGTGTATATTTGTTCTATTTAACTAAATTCAATGAAAAATTCATTGATTTTTCTATTACATAAAACGGTCGATTGTCTCTCTCTCTCTCTCTCTCGCAATATTTTCTTTACCAGTAGGCGGGTTTTTGTCCTTGAAATTACTTTCAAACTCGAGTCTTGTCAATTTCTTTAAACAAAAAAAAAGCAATCGAATAAGCAGAAATTATTCTTCTCGTGAGAACAACTTCTTGTTTTGTTTTTTTATTTTTAATTATACAAAACAATATCATTGAATATCTCATAACGGATGTTCGCAGTCTCTCCTATTCATGAATATAATTAAAAGTTTTTCTCTTTATTAGAATATTGTTACTTATTGAATCAAATAAAACAAAATTGTCAACTACTCACATTAATTTAGTTTCTCTTATTTTGAAGTTTTCTTCAAACGTGACGAAGAACAAGAAGAAGAAGAAATACTAAACTAAGAAAAGAAGAACACATTGATTTTTCATTTTCTATGAGTTCATTACGGTTTCATTTCCTTTCGAAATGAACTCCACATGCAATGTCATCAACAGGTCGTTGATATTTACATAATGTCAATATGAATCGCAACTCGTTCGAGTTTATATAAAGTAAAAAATTAAGAACTTTGCTTTCTTGCTTTTGATCGAATGAAGAAGACAAAAAAAAAGAAAATATTTTCTCTTCGCTTACACATATCGAGAGATATTTTAGATTAATGGATGTTATTTTTATCAAAAATTACAAACAGATTTTTTATAATTAGATCTATTCGAACGACAAAATACAAAAAAAAAGAAAAGAATGTTTATTACGTTTGATTGGGTTTTGGCCCCAAAAAAAACAAGAACTTACTAATAATGATTTAATTGATTTTCGATTATTGTATGTTTATCGAACGAATAGATCTTTATTAAACAATTGAAATCACACAAGAAATAAAGATAGACAGATATCTATCTATCTTATATCATGTCCTCAACTCGAACACGGATAAAAAGAAAACCAGATGTCAGTTGAATTCTGTTGATATGTTTTTTCTCTGTTGTATATGAAACAGATCTGCTACTGTTTATTGTTCGATCATCTAATTTGCCAACTACTGCTGACTATTGACCTTCAATGTCTGTTCATGATCGAATCGAAAAGAATAGCAAAAGGAAAATCCAATTTTCTTATGTCATTATTCTAAAAGAAAGCGGCAAGACGTTAGTATATTGATTAACTTACATTCTAATTATGATGTTTTCGTCTGAATATCAATGAAGTATATTTCTAAACAAATCACGTTGCCATATAATTGAGAGAGAACTATGATTAATACGAATAATAAAACGAGAGAATATTCTTTTGATAACCATCGATTTATCATCATCATTTTGAATTTAGTTTTGTTTCCTAATGATCAATATATTTTTCTTCTTTGATGTATGTCGTTTTGATTCATTTCATATTAATCGAATGTTAAATAAAAATATATATATATATATATATTTATATACAGTAATCGAAGAAAAAGAGAAAAAAAAACCGATCTAATTGTTTTAGAAAGAAAATATTCTCAAGAGAGTCTGCTTGATGAGATTCTGCACAACATAACATTCTGTCACCAGTAATTATTGAATAGCAACTGTGTTTCTATATGAAAAAATTGCAAGAATATCGTTAAGAGGTCAATATTAACTGGAACTTTCAAAACAAAAATATGCCAAAATAATTCTACGACTCAGCAGACATGTTAATATTCGATTAGATACATTTATAAAAGGATTTTGTAGTCAAAATAATTTAATCTGCTCTATTTTTATTTAAAAAAAAAAGAAAGAAAGTTTTTTGTTTGCCACTAAGCAACATCAATGCATAGATTACTATTATCTGCTTATTAATTAATTAATACAAACTAAATATAGTTTTTTTTTCGTGTCAAAGAACAAAATTGATTCAATTGAGAACGGTTTGAAATGTACTTTACTGCCTTCATTTGAAAAGATGTCGCGGGATGAGATTAGTGAGGTTGATGCCTTGGAAATAACCTTCTTATGGTAACAGGGACATTTTCTTGTTTTGATTTCAATGGAGTAATAGAAGAAGAAGAAATCTTATGATATAAATACAAATAAATCAACTGCCAAGCAAAGACGAGAAGAAAAACGGTTCCCTAGTTTTTTTTTATTCCTTGCATTCGTTTGAAGATTATTCAATTTCGAAAACATGTCTGATTCGGAAGGTGAAGCTTATGAAAAACAAGTGAAAATTGTTTTAGTCGGTGATGGTAGTTCAGGAAAAGTCTGTAAACAAAAAAAAACGAGATTTTATTCGATTGATAGTTTTGTCTTGTTTTAGACTTCGATTTCCGAACGATTCTCTAAAGATGCATTTAATCGAGATTATAATCAAACATTGGGAATCGATTATTATCTCAAACGCATTAATTTAACACGTAACAGAAAATCAAATCTTAACTTTACATAACAAGATTTGACTTTATTTAGGTTCGTATAATATTACTTTAGCTGTTAATGATGTCGGCGGACAGACATTAGGCGGTGCCATGTTAGACAAATATATATTCGGCGCAGATGTAAGATTGAGAATCATTTTTTTTAACCAAATAAAAATAACACGCAGATCTAATCGAGTTTTTTTTTCTTTTTGTCAGATTGTTCTACTCGTTTATGATATAACAAATTTACAGAGTTTTGAAAATTTAGAAGATTGGTATTTAACTGTAACGAAATATTGTGCTGGACGAAAGCCATTATTTGCTCTTGTTGGCAATAAAAGTAGTTCAAAAGTGCATCGAAATCATTAGTAATTCGATTTGATTTCTAGGTGATCTCGAACATTTACGAGCAGTTAAATCCGAACGACATCAACGATTTGCTAAAGATCGTGATATGTTATCGTTTTTTGTCTCAGCTAAAACAGGTGAATCTGTCGAGAATTTATTTCGTCAAGTAACTGCTCATTTAATGCATATTGTCTTGCCGAAGAATGATTATGATGCAACACGTATCATTCCAGCTCAAATTATTCGACAAGAACCAACGAATTCATCGTTAGCTCAATCTCCCGTGACAAATGGTCAAACACGAACATCGATTTGTAATTTACAATAAATATTTCAAAAAGAAGAAGAGAAAGAAAAACTAACGAAATCATGTTGTGAATGAAAATAAAACTGAAATAAATCAACGAAATGTTTTAGTTGTGCAATGAAACTTGTTGTTTGTTTATCAAAATTTAAAAAAAATAAATCGTAGAACGTCGATCAGCGACATCACGAGTCCAATTTGTACATAGATAGTGTATATTATTGTTTTCTTTATCTCGTCATTCAAATGATTATTTTCTGAGAGAATGCCTATCAATACCTATGAGTTCAATGCAAATGATCAGACAAGGTAGACAAAATATAATTTCAAATATTCATTTCGATTATTTTTCTTCAAAGTTGGTATTTTGGACAATTGTCTCGATCGGAAACAAACGATCTTCTCAATGAACAAGAATCAGGCACGTTTCTCGTTCGAGATTCAGCAACATTGAAAGGCGATTTCGTACTTTGTGTTCGGTAGATTTTCATTGATCTTGTTCACATTCAATTCATTCATTTGTATTCATACAGAGAAGGTACAAAAACAATGCATTATATTATCAATAAAATTGAAGAAGATGGCGAAACACCACGTTATAAAATCGGTAGTAATTTTTTCGAAAGCATGCCTGCACTTCTTCGACATTATACGACGCATTATCTCGATACGACACAATTACTTAAACCTGTAAAATTCAATTTTTGAGTTACTTATTTATATTTTTGTTTTCGATTTTCAGGTTACTAAACCAAATACTGTATCAATAAATAATCAACGAGATAGTATATCTTCGACGATAACGAATGTTGATGTAAAAAAAAAGAAATCAATTTTGAAATTAATCCTTTTGTTTTTGTTTTTAAAGACCAGTCTAAGTGAAGAATCAATTAAAATTGATAATCCTATTCTTAATCAATCGAAAGCAATCTCCCAGGTTATTTGCCCTTAACTTTTCATTTTAATAATTTTCTCGTTTTGGATTTTTGGAATAGACAACATTGGTACTTCCAGCTAAAGCACGTGTTATTAAAGATCGTATTCCAAGTTTATATGATAAACGTTCATTGCGTTTACAAATCGGTGATATTTTAATTGTTAATCGTGCAGAAAGCAATGGTCTATGCGAAGGTTTTCAATTGACAACGAATCGTCAAGGAACATTTCCATTTACTTATGTTGAATTTCTCGATAATGAGAATGAGCAAATCAATTCAGAATAATTCTATTCAATTTAATCGAAATTTGCATGATTGTGCGTGTGTGTGTGAAATGAAAATATTTCAAAACTAGTCGATTTTTTTATTTATTCCATCAAGAAATAAGAAAAATACGTAAACTACTCTTTCTTTAAAGCTTAGCATCGACAGTAATAGCAACCATTGGATCTTCATCAGTATTCGAAATACTAATTTGAGCTTGACCATCACTTCCAACTGTGATTGTTTTGCCTGTACAACTGCCTGATTGAAGATTACCAGTGATCAAATCGCAATATTGACCTTGTGGTAAACCGGTTTGAAATGATTGACTAAGGCCGACATCATCGTTGTTAATAACAAGAAAAGCTATTCATAGAGAACAATTGTTTGATTATGTTTCAATTTGAAAACCAAAATGAACTTTACCTTTGTTACCACGTGAGAAGGCAATTTGATTGTTGCCATTGTCCCACCAGTTTTGAACGGGTTGAAATTGAGCAGTATTACGAAAACGAACCATATTATAAATTTGTCGCCAACGATGTTCACAAACCCAACCACCACCACATGTCAAATCGCTGGTGAATTAAAAACTAGAACTCAATTTATTTGACTTTTTCGTTCGATCACTTACGGATTGATGATAACATCATTTGTGTTGCCACTAGCATCTGATGGTGGACCTTGAGCATCATCACTACGATCGAAAAAGTAGCTCGACATAATAACAGGATAACCTAAACAAACGAAATAATTCGAAAGAAATATTCGAAAGAATTGTGCTGTGTTACCATAAGGCCAAGCAAGCATAAAAGCAGTGGCGATTTTGTAGAGACGTGGCTCGAAGAATGTCAAAACATCGTTATTACCACCTATGAACAAGAACCGAATGAAACATTATTTCTTTTGAAATGAATTCATCTTTCCAACGAACCGTGTCCACGTTGATTGTCATGATTGTCAACCATGATTTGAGAATCACCATCAGGAATCATTCCCCAACCTAACAAAAAAAGAAAACATTTATTCATTAATTTTCAAATCATAAACTAAAACAAACCAGTTCCGAAATTGTTGAGATATTTCAATTTTTGTCCATTTTGTCGTCGAATAACTTGACTTAGAAAGCTTCCATAACGAAATTCAGAAACACGAGCAATCCATGTATAATCTGTGTTCTTAATTGGTTCACCACCGAGATCAATAACTTCGAAATAAACAAATGGCCGTTTATTTGCTCCGAAAACGCTACAAAAATATCATATAAAAAATCAATGTTTTTGTTTTAAAAAACAAACAAAAGTCCAATCTCACTCGGTCGAAAGATTTTTCAATTTGCCATAGATATTATTCAAATCATTGGGCCACATATGTTTAGCAGCATCAACACGAAAACCAGCAACACCAATGTCAATCAAATGATTGAGATAGGTAAGAATTTGATTTGCAACATAATCATGTGATTGAACTAAATCTGGTAAACCAACTAATTTACAGTTTCGAACCTAAAATTAATCATCGATCGAGAAAATCAATGCGATCTTCGTTATCGTACTTGATTAACATCTTGATAGTTTTCAATGTTTCCACTTGGACTATCACAGATTGAATCACCGAAATCTTGAATAAATCGAAGTCAATGTCGTTTTGATATTTAATTTCACTTACCTAAACGACTAAATGGAACACCGGGAAAATCTTCTGAACCAGGATTGTATTGTGTACCTACAAAAAAAATATCATTTTCAAAACACTAAAAATCCTTTCACTATATCTCACCAGCAGATCCTTGAGAACCAGCCGCTGCCATATGATTGAATACAGCATCGACATAGATACTATCAAAATTTTAAGAAAAACGAGTTTCGTAAAAAAATCTAGCACAAACATTTGACGTTACCGAACACCAGCTGCATTACATCGCTTAACCATATCAGTAAATTCTTCTTCGCTTCCACTTCTTGATTGCAATTTATAGCTAACAGGTTGATAACGTTGATACCATGGTCGGTTATCTAGAACGGCATGTTCATTTGGAGGAGAAACCTACGTAGATGATGAAAAAAAAATGTTTATAGCATCGAAATTGAATTATGATTTTACTTGAACACCTGAGAAACCATACGGTCCAAGAAATCGTTCACATTCCTCAGCGATATCCTTCCATTTCCATTCAAATAAATGAACCGCTGTGTTACGATTTGGTGTCGAGTTCGGATCTTTTTGTGCATAAAGAATATTCACAAAAAGACATGAAAAGAGAATCACTAGATTCACAACCTGCATTTCAAAAGAAAAATTTCAGATAAAATTTTTTTTATTCTGAATAGTTTTACATTGAGATTTTCAATTTCTTATATAGGTCGATATGAAATCGATACTTTTCTCCCTATTTTCGATTTTTAATCGTCGCAAAAAGGTATATCTTAAATCCTAGCATAGTAATTTTCATTGGATTAGTAGACGAAGAAAAAGTTAATTTCGAAAATATCTACCGTCATATTGCATGTTCATGATGACATTCAGACAAGAAAGAAACAATGACGAGGGAAGATTTAATCTGATTGTGTTTTTGTTTTTTTTTTGTTGCGAGAATAAATTGACAATATCAATACGAGAGAAATTATTCTTTTTGATTAATTGAAACGATTAAAGTCTGTTGTACTTATTTGAATTAGTCTCTTCAACACATTTTGTTGATAAAATTTTACAAGTTTTTGTCATATCCCTAATGAATAAAGAGTTAGTCATCATCGAATAATAAATGAATAAAAATCTTCTCGTAGAAAATTAATCGGATGAATTTGACATAATCAGTTATTTTCCACTCGATCAAATCATTCGTTTAGTTTTGTTTTGTCTTTTCATTCGAGATTTTTCAATAATCAACAATCAATTTATTTTAATAACAAGAAAAAGAAGAAGAAAAAATGTACACAAAAGAATTATTTAATCGAGTGTTTTTTTCCCTCTATATGATAAAAATAGATCCCCCATTTATTATTTATCAAAGTAGTTGCTGATAATTATAATTCATGATAAAGAACGTAGTAAAGAACTATTTTTGTTTGAGAAAAAAAAATCAAGTAGCTTTTTGATTAAAACATGGCATCAGGTGTTTTATATGGATGTCTCAGCTTGTTGTCTGTTTCTCTCTCTCTCTCTTTCTCTCCAGGAGTGCAACTATAATACCGTTGATGGAAAATTGAATATCGAAAAATTCTAAAATTGACACTGATTCGATTGCGTGCTTGGATACGCAAGATAGACTGAAATCATCATCATCATCGGAAGTGATAACTATAGTCAATTCACAGCAAGTCATCGTCTCCTGTCTCGTACATTACAGTTCCGTTGATGACACCATCTCCACCTGTCCATTGAAATCAAAATATTGTCATCATTACACAGCAGTCAATCGAAAACAAAAAAACTGAAACGAATCATTTCGAACGAAATCCAATTGTGTGACTGAAACAAATTATCGTCATCATTATGATTGAGATCTGTGTATGTAAATAGTTCGAGACAATCAAAATTAATCAACTTCTTCTCTTCGTTGCCGCTTAGAAAGAGAATGAATGAATAAGAACGCCTACCTGATCAAACCTAGTCAAGAAAAAAGAAAAGCACGACATCCGTCACTATTCATTCGAAGACAATACAATTGGTGTACATGCTTGAAAATTTTCAAGAGCAATTTATTAGAAGTTCTCTTCTTCTTCTT